>Ga0114925_10001116_pt1 | contig 12859 bp, 10 predicted proteins | sample SumtaG_2_FD_87287 | JGI IMG/M metagenome (GOLD analysis project Ga0114925, IMG submission 87287) | Deep subsurface microbial communities from Indian Ocean to uncover new lineages of life (NeLLi) - Sumatra_00607 metaG | ecosystem: Environmental > Aquatic > Marine > Oceanic > Sediment | place... | reverse complement strand
ATGTAGTGCTCCGCCACGAACCGCCGCACGTGGGGGGAACGCCGCCAGCTCGGCTGGCCCTGGTGTAGGACGTGCTGGGTTTTGGATTGTGACAAAGTAGGCAGGCGGTGCCGCGATGCAGTCGGCCAGAAATTCCTGCCGCCATTCGTGCTGCTTGTACCGAAGGTCCGGATCGAATAATGGGTGTGTGGCGACAAATCGGGAGGGTGCTTTGCGGCGCGCTAGAAAATGTATCTCCGGTTCGAAGCCCCACACCGCTATCGTCTCGCTTGGCGAGGTCTTCTGGTGCAAATAGGCGGCCACTGCTGCTGCCTGCGCATACTCGTACCGATATCCGCGTCCCTCTGTGAAGGAGGCTTCGAACTCCCGGACAGACATTCTGCCCATCCACAACCCGATCGCGTTCTTGTAACTGGTTGCTATTGCACCTGGCGTAGTGACTGTCATCGTTATCGCAACTGCCGTAGCGATGGCAATCCAGTAGACGGTCTTGCCATCTTGGTTATCCCTTCCAGCGATTCCGGCGACTATGGTCGCGGCCCCGATGCCAGCCAGCACTGATAGTGCGGGGAGTAGCGCCAGCCAGTGATACCAAAAGAACCTGTGCTGTGAAAAGACCATTAGAATGCATGCTCCGAACCATGCAAGGATGAACCTTCTATGTGTGCTGGCCATCTTGGGCCAGGCTCCGAGCAGCCCGACCACCGCAAGCGGGACCACGACAGCTATTCCCCTACCAGCCTGTGCCAATGCAGAAGCGACTACCCATAGCGAGGTGGTCTCCATCCGCTGGCCAGCGTACTCCATGTTGAACCTAGCTACTACGTCCCACATGTGCAGTAGCGAGTCCTGCGTGGCGAAGTACGCGATCGCAACGCCTAGAGGCAAGATAAAGCCTCCGGCAACCATCATAGAGGGTGCTACGACATGGGGCCACACACCCCTCCCTTTGCGAGTCCAGATCATCATGGCGAAGATCACGGGCAGCGTGAGCACGCCGGTGAGCTTGAACGTTGTTGCGAGGCCCACACAGGCTCCCGCTGCGAGGGCCATGAAGTGCCGGTGCGAGCCCTTCATCCACTGCCACGCGGCGATGAGCCCGAGCAGACTGAAAAGCGATGTTGGCACCTCTGCTTGCGCTGTGTGCCAGCAGTCAAAGTGGAGGTAGTAGGCGACGGAATACCCCATCGCAGCCACACATCCCGCCAGACGACCGGCCATTGCCCTGGTGAGTAGGAATATGCAGGCCACGATGCATAGGGTCAGAACCAAATCCGCCACGCGCGCGGAGAGCTGAGAGTAGCCGAATGCGGCGATTGCCAGAGCGTGGAGCGCATAGGTTGCGGGCGGCTTGTTGTCCCATGAGTCGCGGTAGGGAATGTATCCCTTCAGCCACTGATCTGCCACATAGGCGAATATGGCCTGGTCTCGGCCAAAGCGGTACGTCAACGTCGGCGATCCCACGATTCCGGCCAGCAACACGCACAGTATGATCAGTGCTATCGGTCGGCGATGGGCAGAATCGTAATGTTGTCCGGCTCTTCCCACGTGCATTTTGTCTGGTGCGGTGTTCTTCGGACCCATCATTAGCAAGCTACCGATCACTTGTCACCCTCGTCGGGCTGCAACTGCACCATGCCCTGCTCCTGGAGTTGCTTGACCATCTGCTTCCTCATCTGCTCGTAGTCGAGTTAAGTTTGTCGGGCTTGGGGACTGGGAGGAGCAGGCAACTGCGGTGGCAGCTTCTTGTCTTTGTCGCATCGGGCCAGCCCACTGGCCAGCACTGCCCCCAGCATGAGGATTGTTCCGATTCTGGTGGTCCTGGTTGGAGACAGCATGTCTCGTCCCTCCTGTCGCACTGGCTGGTTCTACAGCCCGTAGTCGCGGTCGAGCGGCCGGGCCGGGACGCCGACAACGGTCAGCCCAGCAGCCACATCCCGGGTTACGACTGCGCCGGCACCGACCAAGGCCTCTTCGCCCACCCTGACTTCGGGCAGGAGCGTGCAGCCAGCTCCCAGGAAGGCGAAGGCCGCGGTGCTGGATCGACCCGCGAGAGTCGCATTGGGGCCGATGGTGTTGCAGAAGCCGACCTGGACGTGATGGCTGACAATTGTGCCGGCGTTGACCCGGCACAAATCACCCACGATGGCACCCGGCAACACCTGCACTCCTGCTCCCAGGAAGGCGCCCTCCCCGATCTGGGCTTCGGGCGATAGGTAGGCACTGGGATGTATGAGTGTGGGCAGGCTCAGGCCTATGGACTGACAGATCTCCGCCAGCCGCGCCCGGGCCCGGGGAACTCCCACTGCCACAAACGCCCCCGTAATGCCCAACTCCGCAACCTGCTCGGCTACCTCTGCGGGATCTCCCAGCACCGGTCGGCCCAGCACCTGCTGACCCTTCAGTTCGGGGGTCTCATCGGCAAAGGCAACCGCCTGGTGCGTATCATCGCTCTGTATCACTTCCAGCACCACGTGAGCCTGACCGTCTGCTCGCGCGCCAACTATCAGAAGTTTCATGAGCCCTCCTGCCGATAAAATGGTAGGGCTGAGCTATTTATCTGGATGTCCCCCGGGCTGGCAGGCCAATCATCTCGCGGGCCTGCTGCGGAGTAGCTGGCGAGCGTCCCAATTCACCAGCGATCCTCACCACGCGCTCGACCAGCATGCGGTTGGTGGCGGGGGTCCTTTGTTGCCAATCGTAGTAGAAATTGTCCTCCAGTCCTACGCGGACATGTCCACCCGTGGCTAGGGCCAAAGCGTTTGCTGTTAGTTGATACCGGCCGATGCCTGCCACGGACCACACTGATCCCTCGGGGAGGAGAGTAATCATGTGGCCGAGGTCTAGCGCGGTGGCCGAGCTTGTTCCCAGGTTGCCCAGCAATATATTCACATAGATTGGTTCATCCACCAGGTTCTTGTGGATCAAGTACCGGGCGTAGTTGATCATGCCCGGCTCAAAGACCTCAACTTCGGGCTTAATACCTCGGTCCTTCATACGCTTGGCCAGCTCGACGATGGTCTGAGGCGCATTCACCGAGGCCTGGTGGGGAAAGTTCATCGAACCACAGGTGAGACTCGCCATGTCCGGCTTCAGGTCACCCTCAAAGGTCAGCGCAACTCCTCGGACATCTACATCCGACTCAATCCGTCCGCTGCAACTGGCACAGATTATGATCTCCGGGCAGCGGCTGCGGACTGTGCCTATCAGCCGTCGGTAGAGTTCTGCATCGCACGTCGGGTTGCCATTTTCGTCTCGGGGGTGGAGGTGGACTACGCTAGCGCCAGCCTCTGCCACGGCTTCGACGTCGGCAGCGATGTCCTCAATGGTAATCGGCACATGGGGCGTATCTTCTTTGGTGGACACCATCCCAGTGAGGGCGGCATTAATGATTACTGGTTTGCTGGTAAGCACGTCACTTTTCACTATAGGATCCTCTCCTGTAGCCCCTCAATAATAGGACATCTACAGCGACCACAGCGCTAGTATTCTACGGCTGGTAGGCTGATATTGTCGCCCCAAGTATACAGCATACTTCTTATTTCCTTCATTGTGGCTGTTTCTCCTGCCTGGAATATGGCAGGACGGTGGATGTTAATGGGTCGTCAATGCCGCAATTCTGGCTGCCGGTAGAAGGATATTTTGGTGTCAGCAGCGAACTGTGGCGGTGTCGCGACGGGGGAGAAGTTGCCGATTATTCTGATAAGCCCGTTGGGACGTGTGGATTTGGAAAAGATTCCCTTCAACAAACCGTCAGCGGTCGGCAAGGAGCAGCAATATATCGCGGAGGCGATGGCCAGTGGCCATCTCGGCGGGGATGGTCCGTTTGCGCGGCGCTGCCAGCAGCTTCTCGAACAGCGCTATTCTATCCCCAATGTCCTGCTGACCCACTCGTGCACGGGCGCCCTGGAGATGGCGGCTCTGCTATGTGAGGTAGAGCCGGATGACGAAGTGATTATGTCCAGTTACACCTTCGTCTCCACGGCCAATGCCTTTGTGCTGCGTGGCGCTCAACCTCGTTTTGTGGACATACGCCATGATACCCTCAACATTGACGAGAAGCTTATCGAAGAGGCCATCAACGAGCACACCAAGGCGATTATTCCCGTCCACTATGCCGGCGTCGGCTGCGAGATGGATGAGATTATGCGATTGGCCGACAGATACGATCTGTATGTGGTGGAGGATGCCGCCCAGGCGCTGGGCGCGGAGTATCGTGGCCGCCCCCTGGGCACATTTGGTGAGCTGGGCTGTTTTTCCTTCCACGAGACAAAGAACCTGGTTTCTGGCGAAGGAGGAGCACTGGCCGTAAACTGTGCCGAGTTTGCCGATTCGGCCGACATCGTCCACCAGAAGGGCACTAACCGCAAGCAGTTTCTGCGCGGCGAGGTGGATAAATACACCTGGGTAGGCGTAGGCTCTTCGTATGCGCCCTCCGAGATCACAGCGGCCTTCTTGTACGGGCAACTCCAGCAGCAGGATGCAGTGCAGGCCGCGCGTATGAGGCTGTGGCGTACATATCACCAGGCTCTAACTGATTTGGAACAGGCCGGTTGCCTGGTTCGTCCGCACTGGCCCCAGCACTGCTCGCACAACGCTCATATCTACTATCTTCTCGCTGCCGACCTGACTGAGCGTCAGGCGCTGATTGAATACCTGGCCCAGCGCGGTATCCGCGCGACCTTTCACTACATTCCCCTGCACAGCTCGCCGATGGGCCAGAGGCTGGCCTATCGCCGTGGTCGGTTGCCGGTCACTGATGAAATGTCCCAGCGTCTGGTGCGCCTGCCGCTGTATTACGAGCTGACCGAGACCGAGGTGCTGCGCGTGGTTGAGGCTGTGCGTGAGTTTTATCAGGGGTAAGAACACGAGCTGGTGCTGTAGCACTTCGCCCCGGCCTAATCCCTAACCCGCCACAACCCCCCGTTGATGATAGCAACTATCACTTCTTGAGTGAACAATAACTGCCATCAGATCGTCAATATGAACGATGCTTACACTAGGACGATAAAAGACCTTGACAGCCATTGACTAAAGGTGTATACTAAGGCCAGTGAAAGTCGGCAGGGGCACGAGCTGCTGTCGCCTGCCGTAACATCTATTACTCGAACAAGGAGTGAATTGCAGTGGCAAAAGCTATTGGTATTGACCTGGGTACGACCAACTCGTGTGTGGCAGTGCTGGAGGCGGGTGAGCCGCAAGTCATCATTAATCCCGAGGGTGCACGGGTGACCCCTTCAGTTGTCTCGTTGTCCCAGAATGGCGAGCGGTTGGTTGGTCAGTCAGCCAAGCGCCAGATGGTGCTCAACCCTGATCGGACAGTAGCTTCGATCAAGCGGGAGATGGGAAGCCGCAACACCCACACCATTGACGGAAAAGACTACACGCCCGAACAGATATCGGGGATGATTCTACAAAAGCTGAAGAATGACGCTGAAGAGTACCTCGGCGAGGGAGTCAGTGACGCGGTCATCACTGTCCCGGCCTACTTTGATGATGACCAGCGCACCGCTACCAAACAAGCCGGCGAGATTGCCGGACTCAATGTGCTGCGCATAATCAACGAGCCCACCGCCGCCGCCCTGGCCTACGGGCGCGGTATGCCCTCTGGTGAGAAGACGATTTTGGTCTTCGATCTGGGCGGTGGCACCTTCGATGTCTCCGTGCTCGATGTGGAGATCACCGGCGATGACGAGCGTGACACCTATCACGTCCTGTCTACGTCCGGTGACACCCAGCTTGGTGGGGACGACTTCGATCAGCGCCTGGTTGACTATATCGCTGACGACTTCAAGAAGGACACCGGCATTGATCTGCGCCAGGACCGCCAGGCCCTCCAGCGGCTCAGGGAAGCTGCTGAGAAGGCTAAGTGTGAGCTGTCTACAATGCTGCAAACCAACATCAGTCTGCCCTTTATCACCTCGGTGGAGGGCGAAGGTCCCAAGCACCTGGAGATGACTGTCACTCGCGCCAAGCTGGAGGAGCTAATTGGCGACCTGATACGGAAGACCGAGGTTGCGGTGAGAGACGCCATGGACGAGGCGAGCGTCGGCAAGGGCGAGCTTGACGAGGTTATTCTGGTGGGCGGCTCCACTCGCATCCCCATGGTGCAGACTCTCGTCAAGCAACTGACTGGCGCTGAGCCGCGCAAGGATATCAATCCTGATGAGGTGGTGGCCTGCGGAGCGGCAATCCAGGCGGCAGTGCTCACCGACGAAGCCCAGGACATCGTGCTTATGGACGTTACCCCGCTGAGTCTCGGTGTTGAGACGTTGGGTGATGTGATGGACGCCACAATTCCGCGCAACACCAATATCCCCACCCAGGAGTCGCGGATATACTCCACGGCGTCGGATATGCAGACCAGCGTGGAGATTAACGTATTGCAGGGCGAACGGGCGCGGGCCAGTCAGAATAAGTCACTGGGCAGGTTCCATCTGACCGGTGTTCCGCCGGCCCCGCGCGGCATTCCGCAGATCGAAGTGAGCTTCGATATTGACGCCAACGGTATCCTCCACGTCAGTGCTCAGGACAAAGCCACCGGCAAGGAGCAGGATATCACCATCACCGGCTCGGGTCAGCTCTCCGATGACCAGGTCCAGGATATGGTGGAAGAATCCAAGCAGCACGCCGAAGAAGATGAGACGTTCCGCAAGCTGGTGGAGGCCCGCAACCAGGGTGATCAGTTGGCCTATCAGTTGGAACACACGCTCGAAGAGCTGGGCGAGAAAGTGCCGGAGAGCGACGCGCAGAATATTCGCGAGAAGATCGAAGCACTGCGCGAGGCAACCAAAGGCGACGATGCTGACGCCATCCGCCAGGCCATTGACGACGCTAACCAGGCCTTCTCTGCGGTCTCCCAGCAGATGTACGAGCAGGCCGCTGCTGCCGAGCAGGCTCAACAGGCCGAAGGCACGACCGGCGGCCCCGCTGGCGCTGCTGAGGCCGGCGGCGATGATGAGGTCATTGACGCTGAGTTCGAAGCGACGGACGAAGAGTAGGCGAGACGCAAACAGGGGCCGGGGCAACTCGGCCCCTGTTCACTGTTTATGGAGACGGTTCGACAACCGGTCCCGCCTCAAGCTGGTGGACTACGCAAGCCACGGGATGGCGATTAGATGAGACAGGATGTTGACTTCTACGAAGTGCTCGAGGTTGACCGGGGCGCCTCGCAGAAAGAAATAAAAAAGGCTTATCGCAGGCAGGCTCGCAAGCATCATCCGGATGTTAATCCCGGTGATGAGGCCGCCGAGCAGAAGTACAAGGAAATCAGCCAGGCCTACGAGGTGCTCTCCGACGCGGAGAAGCGCAAGCAGTACGACCGCTTCGGGCGGCAATGGCAGCAGGCCCAGGCTGCCGGGCAGCCCGGTGCCCAGGACTTTCGCAGCTTCGTCTATCAGCAGGGCGGGCCGGGCACATTTGCTGACATTTTCGGCGAGATTTTCGGCGAAATGGGCTTTGATGTAGGGCGACGGGGCGGTCGGCGGGCTCAGCGTCAGCCCCAACGTGGCCAGGACATTCAACAGCAGATGCCGGTGGCTTTTGCGGAGGCGATGAAGGGTGTCGAGAAGACGCTTAACTTGACCATCGCCGACCGCTGTCCCGAATGTGACGGGCTGGGCGGCAAGTCCAGCCCCTGCCGGACGTGTGGCGGCAGCGGTGTCAGCCAGCAGGCTGGCGGGATGTTGGGATTTGCCTCCCCCTGCCCGCAGTGCCAAGGCTCCGGTGAAGTAATCACTGAGAGATGTTCAAAATGCCGGGGCGGAGGCGAGATCACTCGCACCCGCAGTATCAGCGTCAAGGTCCCTCCGGGGGTAAAGTCCGGCCACAAGCTGCGCCTGGCCGGTGAAGGTGGCCGGGGCTTTCGGGGCGGGCCGGGGGGCGATTTGATTCTGGAAGTTCAAGTCGAGAGGCACGAGTTCTTCCAGCGCAACGGCAATGATATTACTATCAAGGTGCCCATAACCTTCATTGAAGCTGTCCAGGGTGCCAGTATTACTGTTCCGACCGTTAATGGCAAAGTTGACTTGAAAATACCCGCAGGGACAAATAGCGGACAAAAATTCCGCCTGCGCGGGCAGGGCGCGCCCAGGCTGGGAGGCAATGGCCGGGGCGACCAGTATGTGATCGTCAATATCTCGGCGCCGAAGCGATTGACACGCGAGCAGCGACAGCTCATTGATGAACTGTCCGAGACGTGGGAGGAGAATCCGCGGGCCAATCTGCCCGAAGGCCTGTAGAAGGAGTGATAGCAGATGAGAATCGAAGCCAGTGACGAGCCACTGTATTACATAAGCGTGGCGGCGCGCCTGGTGGATTGTCATCCCCAGACGCTGCGCACGTACGAGCGTCAGGGGCTGGTGGAGCCGGGGCGTTCTGACAGCAACGTGCGGCTTTATTCTGATGAGGATATCGAGCGCCTGCGCCAGATCAAGCGCCTGACCCAGGAGCTGGGCGTGAATCTGGCTGGTGTTGAAATCATTCTAAGTCTGCTCGATCAGATTGAGCATTTGCACGCCGAGGTCAAGCGCCTGCACCACGAGCTGGAGCACGGCCCACCGCGACTGAAGCCCGCGCCTCAGCCGGAAATAACCCGGGTTCAGGTGACTATCAAAGAGGGCGGCCGGGCCCGATGAAGCCGTCCGAGCGCGAAAGATGGGTGGTGGTGGCTCAGTTCACGGCCTTTGATATGGGACTGAGTGCTGATATGGCTGTATCCAAGCTGCAGGGCAGCGGCATCCCCGCTCGACGCTTTCCTAGTGGCGCTATGACCTCCTGGCTGATACCGCGCATCCCTGCAGCGGAGTGGGTTTACATAGTTGTCCCACCTGAGCAAGCAGAGCGCGCCCGGGAGATTCTAGATCATAGCGAGCAGGAGAGCGACGAATGAATGACGACCAGCGCCAGGAGTGGGTAATGGTGGCTCAGTTCATGGCCTTTGACATGGGGATTATGGCGGATATGGCTGTATCTAAGCTCCAGGGCAGCGGCATTCCCGCACGGCGCTTTCCTACTGGGGTGATAGCTGGCGCAATCGGCACCGCCGGAACCACATGCGAGCCTATCCGGGTTGTTGTCCCGCCCGAACACGAGGACCGGGCGCGAGAGATATTGGCTGAACGGTTCGACGACGATGTGCTTGTAGACCAGTAGGCGGTACTCGCAGATCATATGGTGAGAACATGGACTTTGAACGCTTTACCAATCAGACCAAGGAAGCGATAGCGCAGAGTCAGCAGATTCTGCAGCGCTATCAGCATAATCAGCTCGATACCGAGCATATCCTGCTGGCGCTGCTGGAGCAGGAGGGCGGCGTGGTGCCGCGCGTGCTGGAGGAAGCCGGCATTGATGTGGACGGCGTGGTGGACAAGCTGGAGCGCGAGCTGGGCAAGCGCCCGCAGGTTCAGGTCGGTGGCGGTGATACCCAGCAGATTTACATCACCCCCAACGCCAACCGCATCCTGGACGCCGCCTGGCAGCAGGCGCAGAAGATGGGCGACAGCTTCATCGCTGCCGAGCACATCCTGCTGGCCATCCTGGAGGACAATCAGACTGAGTCGGCCAGAGTCCTGAAGCAGGAGGGGCTGACCACGGAGGCCGCGCTGCAGGCTCTCCAGCAGATCCGTGGGGCGCACAGTGTTAGCGATGCCTCTGCCGAAGAGAAATACCAGGCGCTGGAGCGCTACTCGCGTGACCTCACCCAGATGGCCCGCGAGGGCAAGCTGGATCCGGTCATCGGCCGCGAAGCTGAAATCCAGCGCATTATGCAGGTGCTGTCGCGGCGCACCAAGAATAATCCCGCGCTCATCGGTGACGCTGGCGTGGGCAAGACCGCTATTGTCGAGGGCCTGGCCCAGAAGATCGTCACCGACGATGTGCCCGATATGCTCAAGGACAAGCGCGTGGTGCAGCTTGATCTGGCGGCGATGGTCGCGGGCAGCAAATATCGGGGCGAGTTTGAGGAGCGCCTTAAGGGCGTGATGGATGAGGTTGAAGCGGCGGGCGACGAGATTATTGTATTCATTGACGAGTTGCATACGGTAGTCGGCGCCGGAGCCGCCGAAGGGGCGATGGATGCCTCCAATATGCTCAAGCCGGCGCTGGCCCGGGGCACGCTGCACACCATAGGTGCGACCACGCTCGACGAATATCGCGAACATATCGAGAAAGACCCGGCCCTGGAACGGCGGTTTCAGCCGGTTTTCGTGGACGAGCCGACTGTTGAGGATACTGTGGAGATATTGCATGGCCTGCGCGACCGCTACGAGGAGCACCACGGGGTGACCATCTCCGACGATGCCTTGGAGGCCGCCGCGCAACTGTCCAGCCGTTATATCTCCGACCGGTTCCTCCCCGACAAAGCCATTGATGTCATTGACGAGGCCGCCAGCAAGCTGCGGATGGAGACCTATAATATGCCGCCGCGGCCCGAAGCGCTGCGCAAAGAAATCCTGGAGCTTAGCGAACAGGGCGAGGAGGCGGCCCGCAGCGGCCGCTACGAAGAAGCTGAGCAGCTCAAGCACCAGATTGATGAGCTGGAGGCGAAGCTGCCCGCCGCTACCCAGAAGTGGGCTAATGTCGAGCAGCTTGATGATACGGTGGACGGCGACGACGTGGCGCAGATTATTTCCGATTGGACCGGCATCCCCGTCACGCGGATGTTCGAAGAAGAAGCCCGCAAGCTGCTGGAGATGGAGGACAGGCTGCACCAGCGGGTTAAGGGGCAGCACGAGGCGGTGGTGGCCGTCTCTGAGGCAATCCGCCGGGCGCGCGCCGGCCTCGGAGACCCCCGCCGGCCCATCGGCTCATTCATCTTCCTGGGGCCAACCGGCGTGGGCAAGACCGAGCTGGCCCGCGCCCTGGCTGAGTTCCTCTTCGACGAAGAAGACGCTATGGTGCGCATTGATATGTCCGAGTATATGGAGAAGCACTCGGTCTCGCGGCTGATTGGTGCCCCGCCCGGCTATATCGGCTACGAGGAGGGCGGCCAGCTCACCGAAGCCGTCCGCCGACGGCCCTATCGGGTGGTGTTGCTCGACGAGATTGAGAAAGCTCATCCCGATGTCTTCAACATCCTGCTGCAGATCCTGGAAGATGGTCGGCTGACCGATAATGCCGGACGCACAGTGGACTTTAGCAACACCGTGGTGATTATGACCTCCAATATCGGCAGCGAGTATATCACTCCGCCCGAGGCCGATATGACCGAAGCCGAGCGCCAGGAGCACTATGAGATGATGCAGGAGCAGGTCATGGAGACGCTGCGGGTAACGCTACGCCCGGAGCTGCTCAATCGCATTGACGAGATCATCGTCTTCCACTCGCTGACCCACGCCGAAATCTTGCAGATTGTGGACCTGATGATCAGTCGGGTAGGAAAGTCACTGGCCGAGCGGCAGATGCAGATCGAGCTGACCGATGGTGGCCGGGCGCTGCTGGCTGAGAAGGGCTTCGACCCCCAATACGGTGCTCGCCCGCTGCGCCGCACCATCCAGAAGCTGGTCGAAAACCCCATCTCCAGCGCCATCCTCCGCGGGGAGTTCTCCGAAGGCGATATGATAGTGGTGGATGAGGAGGATGGGGAGATAGAACTGAGGGCGAAGAAGAGCGCATCCGGAACTGGAGGCAGAACTAGCTCGCCTGCGCGATGAGGTCAATGATTACAGCGCACCGTGGGCAGGATTGGTAGAGGGGTCAGGACATGGGCAATAAGATGAGGACAATGCTGAAGTGGGTGACCAGGGCACTGTTCATAATAGTCGCCGTCACGGGTGTAGTGCTCATGTTCTGGCTTCCTTGGCGAGGGAGCCAGGCCATATGCCCGGGCTGGTCCCAGTTAGACCTGGCGCAAGTCGCTCAGCGTACTCAGATTGACTTTCCAGAGAACGCGGAACTGGTTGGCGCACTGCGGTATCGCTGTTTTCTACCGGATGAGATGTGGGCCACCGTGCGAGTCGACAAGAAGGACTTCGAAAAGGTACTCAACTACCTGCCGTCAGCCAATAATGAGTACGACACGCCGGAGGACTTCAACGCCGCGTGCGATCCGATGAGCCGACCCATCTCACTGAAGAAAACGCCCGAGTGGTGGATGCCTGGCTCGCCGACACAATTCGTCGTGCGAGGCTGGGTCAGTCGTTTGTACGTGCTAGTGGATCTTGATGACGAGGCCAGAGCCGTGCTGTACATTTACCATTCGTATAACTAGCTTGGCCCGCTGTACACTCGCACGTCGCGTTGGTCCACAGGGTGCCTGCCCCTAACACTGTGAACTGGAAAGATCGCTTCGCAGTCAGAGGCGTGGCTCGGGTACGGCGGGGGCCGCAGCTATTCGCTGATCTGTGCGCTCGGGGTGGGGGTGACCAGAGCAAACTGGTAGCCGGCCTGGTGTAGAGCTTTGCGGGCGGCTTCGACTTGCCCGTCGTCCTGATAGATCCCCACGATCGCGCCGCCCGAGCCGGGGAATTTCGCCGGTAGCCCGTGGCGGCGAGCAATTTCGATCATCTCGAGATTCTGCGGCCCGATAGCCTCCTCGCCGTACAAGCGCCGGCGCAGGTCAAAATTCTCGTTCATCAGCTCACCAAGGGCGTCAAAGTCCGGTTGCTTGAGCGCCTCGTAGCCCGCGTCGGCCAGGGCGGCGATCTGGCTCATACCGCTTATGACCTCCTGGTCGCCCCTCTCGTAGCGGTAGCGCATCGGGTTGTGCATCCTACCGGAGGTCTTTGTCAAGCGCGGGTCCCAGGCAATATACAGCGGTGGTAGTAGCTCCAGCGGCAGAGGCCGATATATTCCGTGCCCGTGCTCGGCGATGTAGTCGGGATTGAAGTCCATATAAACCGCGCCGCCGTAGACCTGCACT
>Ga0114925_10001115_pt1 | contig 12860 bp, 7 predicted proteins | sample SumtaG_2_FD_87287 | JGI IMG/M metagenome (GOLD analysis project Ga0114925, IMG submission 87287) | Deep subsurface microbial communities from Indian Ocean to uncover new lineages of life (NeLLi) - Sumatra_00607 metaG | ecosystem: Environmental > Aquatic > Marine > Oceanic > Sediment | place... | reverse complement strand
GCTTCAAAGCCCACCCATGCATCATCGAATCCTGCTTTATACGCCTTTTCCGCAAGTTTATATGGAATATTTGCCCGAAAATGTGCGCCAAAGTGTACAGGAAAGCTCTTTTCAATTAAGGCATCACATAATTCTTCAAAATAATCTAAATCGTCATTTACTAGAGATTCTCCAAAGGCTATATATCTAGGATTATGCTTTTCCAGAATAGTTTCAATATCTTTCACCACATTCTCGACAGAACGTACTCTAAACTTCGGACCAAACAAGTTCCATTCAGCACAGAATTGGCATCGATTTGTACACCCTCGAGACCTATACACAGACGCGATTTGAAAATAACTATCTAACGGGATATCGGTGTAGTCTGGTGTCGGCAGATTATCCAAATCTAACGGTTGTCTCTTCTTATATACAATTTCTTCATCATCATTCAACGTCATAAGACCTTTAATACTAGTAAAGGGTATTCCAGTGGCGATATCTAACAGCGTTCCTTCTCCCTCCCCCACAGCAAGCCCATCACAGACTCCTCTGAGGAGAAGCAGCTTAAATGCCTCTAATGATTGAGTTATAGAAGCACCTCCCCAAATTATCTTTACACCAGGATCTTCAATCTTCAGAAAAAGCGATGCAATAGTAGTTTCAATAATATTTAGATAATCAAGAGAAAATCCAACTATATCATATTTTCCTTGAATTTTTGGTAGTACTGTTTCTGCAACATATTTAATAATAGAATTATATCTTTTTTTGGTGGTCTCAGGAGACTCATATAGTCTTTGGGCGTGATCTCGAAATAAATCCCCAAACAAAGGATCATTTACACTTATTACTGAATCAGAAAAAGCGGTATCGATAAGCGGTAAAAGAAGAGGAAAGTCTTGATGATTCATGATAAGATTCGGAGGTGAGAGTTGTATTAACGGTTCCTTTATTATTTCCGGTAGGTTATACCCTTCAGCTCTGAAATTATACACTTTCACGGGTATAGCATTCATCTTTAGATATGCTTGTAAACTTGCCAACCCTGAAGGAATAAGTCTATTGTCACTAGATGAGACCTTTATTAATCCAATTTTTGTTTTCATTTCATATATCACCTTTATTTTACTCGTTTTTCAAAGACTGTATGCTTTCTTATAGGAGTACAGTGAGGAAAAATTGAATTTACGGCTCCTTCATTATTTACTCCTTTCGAGTTTCTTGTCCATATAGACGTTCCTTCGAAATATGTTGTTCCCATCATCGATCTATTCGTAGCCTGTCCAAAATTATTTAAAGATGAAAATACTCCTTTTCCGTTATATCCTCTCCTTACCATTGCTGTATGCACATTTATTCGCGACACATATTCACCTTTCCAATGCTGGTAATAATCAGGTACACCTATAAGCATTCCTATAAGTTTATTCGTTTTTCGCTCAAGTACCATAGGAAATAAGCTAACTATATTTTCAAGATCAGCCTCTTTCCACGCTTCGACAAATTCGGGGATATTACAATATTTTTCATAAAGATTAGAGCACTCTTTAAACCCGAAATGTGAACAGGGGATGTTTGTCGCTAACTCTAATAAATTCTTCACATTTTCTCTTCCACCCCCTGATGTGTCAGGAAGTAGAGCACTAAAAGAGTCTCCGGTAAGGTCAACAATCTCATCCAATTTTTCATATAATTCTGATAATGAAAGGCACGATAATTTTAGATTCTTATCTAGTGTATTTCCTTTATTCCAAGATTCTACATCTACTTTCATGCATGTATATTCCGACTCAGCTATATAATTTAGATTCAATAGATATTGAAATAGTTCTGTGTTCGAACTAGGAGATGCGACACCATAAAGATCTTCCTCGGTTAATCCCTCGGTTTGCAATCCAAAGCCCATTTGGTTTTTGGGAAAATTTACAGGACCGCGGATTTTCCTCAATTTGTTTTCTTTCACGAATAATTCGCATTGTGTGAGTAATTCCTTACAAACATAGAAGTTTTTAACATTTAACCATCCGAATGTCCCACATTTCCTTCCATAGCTTTTATATTCGGGATTGAGATCTGAGACTACATACCCACAAGGTTTCTCATCTGAATAGGCAATGAATACTTTTATTCTGTACTCAGGAATGCTAAACTTCGATTCTAAATATTCCACATGCTGTTCAATTATTTTTGATTTAATGAATATGTCTTGGCAATAGAGTGTAGCTTCTAACGCTTCATGAATTTCTTTAAGATCAGTTGATTCAAAAACCTTTATTGGTTCAAAATCATACTTACCTACTTTTTGTATTACTTGTTCCATTTCAGACTCACTTATTTTCTATTTTTACAATGAGTCTTTTATGAGTATATAAAGAAAAAATTATTGCCATCATTCTACTGGGATTCATTCAGCAGAAAATGGGTTTTAAATTCAAAAAAAAAGTAAAAAAAAATTATTTAAACCTTCCTTTTCTCAATAGATCTATATTCTTACGTATTTGGGCTTTATTTGAGTCTTGATCAACTTGTTCTTCAATCGCAGCTATTAATTCTTGTCTTGAGATGCCTATTCTATTAAGTACGATGTTAATTCCTTCTGTAGCAAATTGGCCATTTAAAAAACCCTTAGCAACTCTTGCCATTGTCCTTAGCCATCCTTTTCTCTCTTTTTCCCATCCTTCTAAACCTTCTTGTTGTCGTATTAATTCTGCATACTGAAACGCATAAGAGATACCTCCAAATCTGTATAGATCATACATCATGCCCGTCATAACCACATGACAGTTTGTTAAGACAGGATCTCCCTTCCCTACCTCGATAAGACCTTTAGTTTCAATTCGGTTTATGATTTCATTTTGGTCGTATCCAATTACATGGTAAGGGTATAGCACACGAGGAATATCTTCTATTGATGTTTCTGAAGTGAAATACCATTTAAGATCGTCTTCATCAAGATTTTCAATATGTTCTTGAGGGTGGGGAATACCATCTTCCAACGTGTCTTCAGGAGAAGTTTCATAGAAGTATCGAGCAATTTGATCCGGAGAAAAACCGATAATAACATGATTAAGACTTCTTTTCATTGCTTCTTTAACAAGGGCAGTATGAATTAAATCAGTACAAGCATGGCAAATTGATAATGAAACACACTTTTCTGTAGACTGAGGTTTATATTCTGATAGAAAGTATTTATACAGCTTGGTAAATGTGCGATAGGATTCCTCAATAAAAATATGATCATTCTCCAGATTCATCTTTTTCAAAGTCTGTTTAATATTATTTTTGGCAACATCCGTCATGAACCCTACATCTACGGTAATTAGGAAGGGCTTAAGGTGATACTCGTTCACAAATGTATCTAAAAGAGCCGTAGAGTCTTTCCCCCCTGAAAATCCAAGTATGCAACAATAATGGTTTGTTCCGTATTCTTTCTGCCAGAATTCCACAAGGTTATACCAATTTTCACGCTTTTCTTCTCTCAAAGACTCATCGATTATTACCTTTTTCCAACTGGGAGTCTCAAAGGTGGGATCCTCGCAAAAACTACAGAGTCCGTCTGAGTTAAGACTTACTCCAAAAGGACCATCTAAAAGAACACATTTTTGACAAACTACATGTTCTTTCTTTTCAATTTCTTCTTTAACTACACTTTGTGTCATAGTATATTTTTTTTACTTCATCTATATTTAAAGGAAAAATCTAAAAATAGAGAAAAAAAAGGGTATTAAATTAAGAATAAAAAATATTATTTAGAGACAGACCAATAGTTTAAAGGACATATATGAAGAAGTATTGAAAGAAGAAGCAACCATTCTAAGAGTGGGGTTGCTACAATACAATTTAGAAAGAGCATAAACAAGGGTAGGAAAACACCACTAATGCCAAATATCCTATAAACATTGTTCTTGTGTAAAAGAGCAGGAATAGAGAAGAAAAGTATGGAAAACACAAATCCGGTAAATGCGATAATTGCACTTAGGCCATGAATTATTCCATTCGGACCTGATCTTTCTAAACTGAATATTCCCACACACATATATCCAAAACCACCTATTACCCCACATATATTCCCCGCACGAGAAATGATCTTATTTTTCAATGAATCTTCTTTCATTATACCCTTACAGATATAAAAACTATAGGGTATTGTTATTGCTCCAGCAAACCCACACGCCGTATCGAATAAAAAAGGTGCAGGGGTAAAAAGAGTATTACCAAGATCGCTTATTGTGTGTTTTGCAATCTCAAATCCTACAGCACCGAGATTTATTGCTACTAAAAAACTAATAAATAATAGAGATAGATATGCAACCATCGCAGTGAGTAAAGATCGTCTCATCAGTTTTTTTGGATCAAGAATATTTGGTATTCTTTTTTGAATTATTTTCTTTTCTTGTACTTTAGGAAAATTATATCTGATCCCCTCACTAGTTTCCAATGATTCTGCAATCCCTAACGTTTCTACTAATTCATAACCTTGCGAAATTAATTGTATATCATTGTTAATTACCCCGTCAAACATGCTAAACAACACAGAATCTTTAAACACAGAGTTTTTACTGGAATACTTCCAACTTGGTATGTATCCTCGTGGTTTAAATCCTGCATCATAAAAAATTTGTTGATGTTCTCGTTTATATGCTGAAAGAAATACTTCACAGTATCTCGTTCCTAACTCTTTCTTACAACGTAAAAGCTCCTGAACAAATACATAGAGTTCTTCTACACATGATACTTTATATCGAGTTTTCTCAATGTTTTGAACCAAAGGGGTGTACATAAATTCAAAAAAAGAATCCGAATTGTGAAGTGTTAAGGTAATGGTTTCATATCCGAATTGATCCTTCTTGACTACCCTACCAATTGATTTTTTAAGACTTCTAAGTGTTTTTTTCTCTAAAACTATATCTGGAACTTCAATATCAGGCGACTCTAGACCATAACGTTTCTGTGAATAATAAAAACATGATTCAGCTTGAGGGATTAACTTCGGAGTCTTCCCACTACGCAACGTTTTCAAAGCTCTTTCATCGTAGAGTATCTGCATTAAATCCGATTCTATTTCTCCACAAAACACGTCCTTATTAGGATAAAAGGCAATAGGAGCAATCCCACATACATTCATAGAATACTGGGATTTAGCATGAGCCGTTCTATTTTCCACATACCACACATAAATAGAGTCTTTAAATCTATGAAGCATTCCAAGCATTGAACCGATCATAGCTTTGGTAATATCAATGTAGCCTTGGTATCGTTTTCGTAGCATAAATCCCCTAATATACCCTCGTTTATTCTGAAAATCTAACACGAAGGTAATACACCCGGCAATAGTTAAGGAGGGATCTTGAAAAATTATCCACTGAATAGCAGGATCCTTAATCATCTTACGAACTTCATGGATATCTTCCATCTCTCGGTAAGGATAAGTTCCTTCGTATAATTCCTTATAAATTTCAATAAGTTCCTCTGCATCCTCGAATCTTGCTAACCGTAATATCGGGTTAATTTTATGCTTTCTTCCAGCGATATTAAAATTTAAATTTAAATCTAAATGAATGGTTTGCTTGGGCTCATCACCTATAATTCCTTTGAACGGTTCTAAGAATTCATGGGTAAAATTTGGAAACAATTCCTCCAACACAATAGTTTTATCCGAATAAACTTGTTTTGACAGCATTTTTATTGTTTACTTCTCTCAATTTAAGAGTTATTCATAAACTTCTTTAGTATATATAAATGAAAAAGTCGGGAATTTTTCCTTTATATATTAAATGAGAAAATTGAGAAGGTTTGGATGCTATCTTCCAAAATTACTTACTATTTTACTGATCCGGATCCCAATTTCTTCTAAAAATTTATCTTTTTCTTCTAATTCGTAGATTAATTTTGGATCTTTATTAGGAGGAACAGTAAACTTATCAATCTCTTGCTGATTTATTATGCTTTTGTGAAAAAAAGGGAAGATATCTATCAGACGCCTCGCTGCATTTACTCTACTCTTAATAATTGCTATTTTTAATTGTCTTGAATTAATCTTTCCGGCACTGAGATCATTAATTAAAACTTTCAAACTATCAAACTCTTTTTCATTGAGTAAGATTTTTTCGATCATTTCTATCAAGAGTTTTTTTTGGTCTTTGTCTACACTCATTATTATTCCTCCTTATCCTTATATATATACAATTGGATCTTATCAAAGAAAACTGAGATAAATTCATATATTTCAGGTGCGAGCGACTCTATATCGGAATGATCAAAATCTATTACTTGATACCGATCCATATAGCTTGTAAGTTCCTCTTTGGTAAAAGGTGCTCCTGCATCGGTTACTAAATGCTCGATAAATTCAGTAAGATCTTTCGTAGTGACTAAATAGTTCGCATTAAAATAGTGTGTATATACCTCGATAAGAAACCTTCGTACAATATTATGTTCAATCTTCAATGCATTTTTGTACTTTTCATGAGTAATAAATTCATAGATATTGAATAACTCAAAGAAAAAATTACTAAATTCTCGAGCAAGGGCTTTTTTTAGACTTTTTTTCCTGATAATATATGTTCTTTTATGGTCTTGTTCTGTGCTGGGAATCTGAGGAATAGCAGATTCAAGATCTAAAGTCTCGATGGCATAGGGCTGTTTGGTTTCGAACTCATCATCTAAAGCTTTATCATAATGGTCTCCTACTGAATAGGATGTTCGTACTGATTCTGAACCACTCGCTCTGGTGGGATGATCCTCAACTAAATATCCAAATTTAAGCAAGATGGCAAATATCTCATCTCTGCTCTTCTTAATCCCTGCTTTATCTTTAAAAATTTTTGACGCTTTAGGAAAGATAAAATCTTTTAACTCTTTTTTTACTCGTTTTTCATATAAATTCCCCACCTGATCGACGGTTTTTAAGGCTTCTAGGAATTGTTTGATCTCTTCAATGAATCCCGAATAGATTCCCAAATCTTTTTGAAAAATCGTTTTCCGCGATCGTTCTAATATTTTCTTTTCAGTATCTCGAATATCATATCCTTGGGACTTCATATAATCAAAGAGATCGTTTTCTTCCATTATAGAGCTATTTTCAATATCTTTCCATTCCATCAGTATTGGAAAGGGTTGATAAATATCTGCTCGTTTTACTACAGCTTCAGCATTTTTCATCGACATCAAATATTTGAATTGATAGGTCTGACTCCTAGAGCGTGAATAATATCCAGTCCCCTCTAACTCTTGAAGCCCCATAACATTTTTGATGGCGGCAATATCACGTGAATCTTTCGTTTGAAAAGCGACGATATTATCAAAAAAAGAAACGAGATTATGGTGTAAATAATGAGCTTGGTTTGCGGAGAGCATAAGCCCAAATCCTTTTTCAATAAGCGGATCTAAGAATTTATTGATCTTCCCATAATCACTAAATCTGTCTATAAAAAAGCTGTCAAAGAATATATCGGCATGAGGAACCACAATTACTTTCTCCTGATAGCGATCTGAGAAATTAATATAGTGAATAATCTTGGATATAATTAAGAATACGAAGAATACCTGTTTTCTGTAATCATTGCTAATTGAAAGATCAATAATCACTGTTTTATCAGTATTGATGAAATCTTTAAAGGTTATAGATCCCGCTTGTTTTGAAGAAGGTGTTGATAGGTGTATATAAGGTACATCCTGCTGGGTGAAATCACTAAATAAGGCAAGAAGGGTATCACTTGCAGGGCTTTTTTCCCAATTTTTCTGATTGATCAATTCCAAATTTAAAGACGAGAGTTCCATATCAGGATTACGCATAATGGTATTGCGGATCATATCAACCATATTCTGCTGTTTTTTAAACGAGAGCGCGTAGGCATCAAACATATAGTTTAGGAAATCAATATTCTCCGTGTCATATGGTATATCAGATTTCAATGGATCTAAGGCAAACGCACTCCCCAGCTTAAAGTGGAGGAAATCTTTTTCGTGAGGTGTTCCTTTAAATTGCTTAATTATTCTAGACCAAGTTCCTCGAAAATCAAAGACGAGTGAGGGGATATTGTTTTTAACTAACTCCGATACAGTCTTCATTGCAAATAATTCCCTACTATCCAGTGATCCATTAACAATTAAAAGGTTTCTAATCTGATCCTCTGTAAAGCCAAACGGAAGCTCTTCTTCTAATACTTCGGTGTTAATGGTATGGCCTAAGGTGATATAATTTTGCAATTGTAGAGGAGTATTAAATTCGGAGGCAACTCTGGTTTCAATTCCTTTTTTAAGCTCATCAGCAATTTCAATAAGGTGTAAAAGTGCTTTCCCTTGAAATAAAAGGTAATTTAAGCGGGAACCATAAAAAGAATAATCCTTATTTTTCAGGACTTCGCACAATATCCCTGAGATTAATTTACTTCCTCGTAAACGCACTAACTCATAATTAAAGAAATTCATATTAAACGCGCTCCGTAAGATCTCTGCTTTTTGTTCAAGCCGTTCCTCAAGGGTGGTGATACTTTTGTTATTTAACGAATCACATAATTCATATTCATGAACAGAGATCGTAAGTATAGTTTGCCACATTCCCGATCTCATTGATAACCAGTTAAGTGCCTCTATTTTAGTCTGAATTCTAAAAGGGGAATTAAACAAATCTTCATCAGTTTTAGCATTGAGATATTTCGCCCCATCTTTATAGAATGAGGCAAAAGAAAGGGGGGTATTCATGCAAGTATAGGCAAATGAGACCTTCTGGTTCATGACGGATTGTATAAACTTATCAAACCTGCTATAAGCAGGGGGAAAGCAAAAAGCAAGATTAAACATCTTTAACGCAATGAGCAGCTTATTATGTACATGCATGAAAATCGTATCAGGGTATCCTCGAAAACGGTAAAATATAGCGCCTTGGAAAGGGTTTATATAGGCAATCTTATGCTTAGAAAATGGTTTTTTTCGCATGATAAACAGAAGTTCACGCCACCAGAGATAAATGATTATAGCAAGCATAATGATATTTATAAGAGCGATATAAAGTATGAGGATGTGAAATGAAACTAAAAGATAATCTAGAAAAATAATTAAACCACAGGTAAAAACTGCTTTTACTATAAATTTCGGAGAGAGGGAAACTCTTCTTGGAGAAGTAAATTCTTCTTCGTCAGCATCTTGAGGAATTTTAAGAAAATAAGTCCGTAAGGCATTGAGTAATTCACCTCCTGAAAGAAGAGCTATCTTAAAGTGATGAAAATTTCCAATAAAATTATTCCGTAACGTATTTCCCACATATTGTATTCTCTGTTTTAGAAGCTGTAGTTTATTCCGTGTTAATATACCATTTACCGCATAATTTACACAGAAATATATAGCGGTGTGACGGTCTGGGGATTGTTTCACTTGCTCACTATCATCAGTTACTTTCACAGAGATATGAGGTGTCTGAACTACTTGATAGGTGAACTGAATCATATTTTTATATTCACTCAGCGATTTTAAAAAGAGATTCATCGAGGCATGAATATTTTCTGGAATTTCAGCTACTCGAAAAATCTGTACTCCATTATGAATTAAATCCTTTTTATTAGTAAGAAAAAGAATTGATTGGTCATGTTTCTCCCAGAAGGAAATGATATTTTCAAACGGATCTAATTGCATTTTACTGCGAAAAATATTGATAATAACATCCCCTATATCATAGAATACTATAATAAATCCGATTATGATGACAACACCGACACTTATGGAAATGATAAGAGATAGGCTTAATAGATATATTGCTCCAATAAAGAAAGTGCCTATAGCCGTGAGTATTATAATTCGGGCGATGGAAATTGCATTATTACTATGGCTATAGGAAGGATTTACCCGCCATATTTTCGGAACTTCTCGTGGTGAGGATTTGCCGTTTTTCTCTTCAATAACTACTTCCCGAGTACTTTGGCGAGACTGAGCTTCCATTTTTTTAGTATATCCCGTTTTCATACTGATCGCCCTCTTCTAGAGTAATTGCGATACACTACAATAAATAAAAATGCTACTCCAAATGAAATCAGTACTACATGATTTAAGGGCTCCACAGTAAAAGGAAAGAAGAACATTTCCATTAGCACTACTGCTCCAAAAAATATCGAAAGAAGTATTACTCCTAAGAGTAAATACCCTACTAATTTGCTCTGCGATTGTTCATAGATGATACTATCTTTGAGAGCACCGTGCAGAATAATTTTTTGTTTTCTCTTATTATCTAAGCTATTCTTAATTTTCCGAAGGTGAATAGCCATTTCCAAATCAGACTGAGTTATTTTCTTGTTTAACTTGGTTTGAATTTGCTTTTCTTTTTGATTTATCGTATGTTGCAGGATCGGTTTAAATTTATTCTCCTGTAATTTTTTTGATTTCGATCCGCGCGAGAAGAAATTTAACGTACCCATACTTGAATTCTCAAAAAAATCCTCTCCGGTCATTGCTTTATGGAGATTAGGAACTTCAAACTTTCGTAGTTCATAATAGAGGTTTATCAATTGTCTGATATACTCATAAGGAAGATCACCACGACTTTTCAAAAATAATAGCTCAACCTCTTTTAAGGAGTCAATTAGTTCAGAGCCAAATATCGTTATTTTAAGATTTTTTTCAAATACTTCATTTACTAAATAGAGATATTCAAACAATTTCTCTTGTTCCTTCTTGCGTCGAGGTCGCATCCCCAGCTTAATTGAGATCTCATCAATAATATTGCTGGTTAAAATAAATCCTACCACAGAAAGCTTTTTAAAATTGCCAGAAGCTTTACAAGCGTGTATCAATGTTTTCAATTTCAAATCTAATATACTATTACTCACGATACCGATTCCTCTTCTGCAATGTATTTATCAAAATCAATTCTTTCCTGAACATTCTCTATATAAGCTGCAATTCTTCTCTCAGGCGTGTTTTCTTGTTTTTCGAATTGGGTGACGGTAATACAATAATGTAGTGAATACGGAAAGATAAGTAAAAATCCAATAAGCTGGAGAACATATCCATAACTAATAGAATAGGAAAGTCTCATTGCTAAATCGATATTATTATCCACTAGAGAAGGAAAATATAGTTCATTAGGAACTAGATATATAATGGGGAAGATAACAATATAAAAAAGTAATAATGCGATAAGACAGATAAACCCAAATGAGAATTTCCTAAGCACCCCTATATTTTCAGTTTGTTCCAGATCTTTAAAAAAAATGATATAAAGCGTAAATAGTAAAATCCCTATGAATAAAAAGTTAAGGACGGGAGGTACTGCTAAATTTTCAGGTCTAAAATTTTCATTAATAGTAATCCCTGGTGGAAGATCAGTTGACCACTCCAACATAATATTATAATTCCACGATACCGTTAATATACCGTTTTCGAACATTTGAAAAGTGTACCAGTTTACAAATAATGATACAAATAGAACAGTAACTCCCGCTAAATATACAACTTTAAAATAAAATGGTAATGAACCTTTCATCTTAATCCTCTAAAAATGAGCTATATTTATTGATATATTCTTCTTCTTCTTGTGTTTCTTCATTAATCTCCTCGCCTAATTCTTGGTATGCCTCTTCCACTTCTCGATCCTCAAAAAGGGGCTCGCTCTCGATTTTTGAGGAACTCACTTTTTTATTTAATAGTTCTTTAGTAAATGATTCCTCCATTTTGCGGATAAAGGGTGAATTACTGTTCTTTCCAAGACATTCATAGACAAACTGGTTCATCATCTCAGGAGCTAATTCATCACCAATTAAGATTAATCTCGTGTCATCGATTTGCACTTGTTTTTGATGAAAGGGGATCCCAAAATCAGTTTGAATTTCTAGCTTTATTTTAAAAAACTTGATATACAAATAAACTAAAGATGTTGTGTACACTCCAAGTAAGGCGTATCCAATATTTACCATTAATTCCAAAGAGGCGAAAGATTGAAATAAGACTAATAGTAACATTACAACTCCAAATCCAATGAAAGGGATCGATAGTTTCTTTCCAGTTCGTAGAAATTGATTGAAGGAATCTTCATAGGAAAGTAATGAACTTTTTTGATCGGAATGGTCTTCAAGAAGGAAATATTTTTTCTCTAGATACGATAGAAAGTCGGGGAGTCCCTTAATACTAAGTACATGAAGATTTATATCTTTAAGATATGAAAAGGGAACTCGTTTTTCTAAGAAGCCAACATCATTGTTACATAACAACATTGGTTCAATGAATATTTTATATTGGAGCTTCCCTGCTCGAAAGAATAAATTCTTTTTAGTTATCGATTTTTCAATAGAGATGTCCACTTGAAGATGGGTTCTAAGATAGGAGAGTAATTTTCCTTCATTGACAAGATCGTTTCGCATGACGGTAAAGACTTCTTCCAGATCTTTAATAGTCGAATCCAACAATAACCGAAATGATGAACCGTTCTCCTTGAATTTATCATTAAAGGGAATATACTTTACTTGCTCGTTAGAAACTTTGACTTCTCCTTTCAGAATATTTAGTTTTATGGGAAGGATTAACACCAAATCTAAGAACTCATTAGCGTGGATAACTTTCAACGCAATAAGGTCGCTATTCATTGATAAATCTTTGAGAAGTCTTACTTTTTCTATAATATGAAAATTTAATCCCTGCAAGGTGCGAACCACACTCTCAATGACTGACTTTTTTTCAGATATTTGTAATATTTCTTGCACTTGTAGTGTTTTATTCTGTTGTGATCCAAGGTTGTATGCTTCTTGTATACTAGATTTTATTTCCGCTCTCTGTTGTGTGTCAATTACGGGAACTGTGTCTTGAGTGATGGTATTTGGCTGTAAGGTACTTTCTATATACCCTTTTTGGATAACATCCTCATCGATAATTACCGGTTCACTTTCTACTTG
>Ga0114925_10001114_pt1 | contig 12861 bp, 11 predicted proteins | sample SumtaG_2_FD_87287 | JGI IMG/M metagenome (GOLD analysis project Ga0114925, IMG submission 87287) | Deep subsurface microbial communities from Indian Ocean to uncover new lineages of life (NeLLi) - Sumatra_00607 metaG | ecosystem: Environmental > Aquatic > Marine > Oceanic > Sediment | place... | reverse complement strand
GATTTAGGCCTCCGTTTATCTGAAGCGACTTCTCATGGGGGTCTACTAGAAATTATTTTACATAATGCTTCTGGATACAGTATTTTAATGGCTATTAACGATGAATATATAGTATTTAGTGGATTAACAAAAGTATGGCGGATAGGATTTTATTTAGGCTATTTGCGAGAATTAGCAAAAAAATTAAAGATTATGATTTCAGGCGATGAAGTAACCGAGATGGCTCTAAGATTAGAAGAATCCGAGTTAGAAAAGATTAGACAACAACAACAAGCCGAAGAAGAAGCCGCCTCTGTTTTGGTAGTACCTTCAGTTGAGCAAGATAAGGCAGCATTAGATGATTTATTAGGATTTCTTGATGAATGGGAGAATGAAGGAGACTTAGGAGAAACTCTTGAAGTTAGTGCCGATTCGAATGTAGTAGGGATCCCAAAAGCACTCACAGTGGGTTTACCTGAAATGGGCGGAACTGTAGGGCTCTCAGATGAGGGTTCATTATTATCTGAAGATGAATTAGAATTACAATTGGATTTAGATTTAGGGCTTGAAGTTGGTTTACCCGAAAGTAAAGCTACTCCCGAATTCAAGGTATATGATGATGAAGTACCACCAGTTCCACTTGAAGATTACACACCTATGGAGATTGACGATGGTGCCACAGAGGAAATCGAATATCCTGAGCCGACTGCTATGCATCAAGAACCCATGGCTTCAAAAAGTGATTACATTTATGAATCACCTGAAGGAGAGCCTGAAGAACTACCTTCCTTAGATCAATTACCCTCTTTTGATGAGCTAGCCATTCCAGATTTTGATTTAGGAACCGAATATGATACCGAATTCGTATTAGAGGAAGAAGGAGAAAGTTTGGATAAAGTATTACACGAATTAGGCTGGCAAGACGAAGAATAACTCTATTATTAAGAAAACAATACTGGAATTATCCTTTATTAGCTATTGGCGTTTTCTGAAAGATTTGGGATGGGACAAAGAAGACTAATTCATAGTAGGTTTTTTCTAGAATGAAAAATTTAATAGTCTTTAAACTAATTTTAACATTATATTATTTATTAATTCTATTTTTAACTATTAAAAATACGATTTAGATATGAATGCTAAAGAAACAGATGAAGATGGTACTGGCACACCTTTTAAAAATTTTATCTCTTTCGCAATGCCAAGGACAGCTTCATCAGTTGTCCTAACTGTCGTTGATTTTGCTATACTTTTTATCTATTTTGAAGGATATAATCTTAATCCAATACTAGTTGGGATCTCCTTAATGTGTGGCAAATTTGCGATAGCAATTTCACAATTTACTATGGGATACTTATCCGATACAATTAGATCAGAGAAGTACGGTAAAAGAAAACCTTTTATGATAATAGGTGCCCCTATATTAAGTATTTCATTTATATTAATATTATTACCTACCGTCTTTTTAGGGCCTAATCCAAATCAATTATCTTTATTTTTATGGCTTTTAATCTTCGATATATTATTTCAATTTTTTTATGGTGAATTAACCACACCTTATCAATCTTGGATGGCAGAGCAGTTTGAAATCCATGAGAGACCAAGTGCTGCGGCTTGGCAAAATATTTTCAACTATATTGGGACTGGAATTGCTGTTTTATTCATTTATTTAGCTATTCCTACAGTGATGGAAGATTTTCATAAAACAAAAGTGATTAATCCATTATTCACGTTTATAATTTTTATTTTTGCGATCTTAACAATCAGCTTGTTTTACTCATCTGCGTTTCTATTACCTGTTGAATCGGATCCACCAATAAAATTGAATTTAAAGGAAGATTTATCTAAAATTGTGCAAGATCGAAATTATCTACATGTATGTATGATGGTTGGGATAGCTTCATTAACCTGGAGCATGATTACTGGTATTATGCTTGGATATATTGAAAATGTTTTAAAATTAACAAATGCAATTTATGGTGCTGGTGGTTTAGCCGTAGGAGTAGTATTCTCGCTTTTTGCATGGAAAAAAATTATTGATAAAAAAGGTAAAAAAACTGCATTAATGATTATTTTTATATGGGCTATTATTTCCATTCCTTTTGCTGGAATTATTCCTTTACTTCCTTTCGATGATTTTACAATTCCTGCATTGGTTTTAGTAATAATTGTTTCAGCATCTCTTGGTGGATGGTTTCTGTTCCCATATATCTTATATGCTGATTTAGCGGAGAATAATAAGAAGTCTGGAGAGCAAGAAGAACTTAAAGCTGGATTATATACGGGTTTTCCAAGTATACTTTTAAATATATTTCAAGCTTTCGGTTTACTAATAACTGGTCTGATTTTAGTATTACCAGATGTACCTGGTGAAACTTATTCTTGGGGTTATTTAATATGGGCTCCTGTTGGCTCTGCTATTTTAATAGTGGCTGTATTATATTTAAGACGATTTATTACTCTTGATTTTGAATGGGAGGAAAAATTAGAATAGTTTGTAAGATGACCATTTTAGATAAAGTATTAGAGATTTATCAAGTCTATTTTGTTTGTCCTAAGTGTTTGGGAAGAATGTTTTCTTTACTAGGGACAAATACAACAAATTTAGAAAGAGGGACTTCTCTATTACTTACTCTGACAATGGAGAATCATAGAAAGTATTTATCTGTGAATAGAAATGACCAAGAAAATGTAATTAATAATTTAAAGATTTTAGCTGAAAAGGCAAACTATTTACCCGCTCAAAAAGTGCTGGAGAACGAAGGGTTTGAATACAATAAAAATGAGGAAGAACCTTTATGCTATTTGTGTGAGAATATTTTTCAAAATGTTCAAAACTATGTAGATCAAGCCATTAAAGAGGCAGAGGATATTGAATATAATAATTTTTTAGTAGGGATAAGTCCCAACTCTCAAATCATTAATCAAGAAGATAAATTCAAATCAGAATTAAATATACTAGAAGCAGAATCGTTTAAAAGTCATTTTAATAGAGTAGTTGGGATTGAAATTTTAAAATTACTGAATAAACCTCCAGAATTTAATAATCCGGATTTGGTTTTTTTATTCTATCTAGACTTTAATTCATTTAAAGTAAAACTACTTATTAAACCAGTTTTTATTTCGGGACGATATAATAAATTAATTAGAGGTATTCCTCAGACACTCTGGATATGTCAAAACTGTAAGGGAAAAGGATGCGAAGAATGTAATTTTACTGGAAAAAAATATGAAACTAGCATAGAAGAATCGATTAGTCCAGAGTTTATCAAGGAAGCAAAAGCCAAAAGTTCCAAATTTCATGGTGCTGGACGAGAAGATATTGATGTAAGAATGCTAGGCACTGGTCGCCCGTTTGTCATTGAATTAAAAGAACCACAAATAAGAACTTTAGATTTAAATAAAATTATGGAACGAGTTAATCAACTACAGAAAGGAAAAATACAGATTAGCGATCTTAAATATAGCAAAAAAAAAGAAGTTATACATATTAAAGAAGAATCTAAGAATACCAGAAAGGTTTATAAGGCTCTAGTGGAACCTGAAAATGAGATAAATGAAGATAGCTTTGAAAATTTATTAAATCAGCTTAAATCAAGACTCGAAAGTCAAATAATACATCAAAGAACACCAAATAGAGTATCCCATCGTCGAGCAGATAAAATTAGAGAAAAAACTATTTATAGAATTGAAGGTAAATACATAAATTCTAATCTTTTAGAATTTATTATTGAGACTCAGGGGGGGACATATATAAAGGAATTAATTCATGGCGATGAAGGCCGAACCACACCTTCTTTCGCTGAGATCTTTGGAAAGCCTCTTAGATGTAAAGAATTAGATGTTTTAGAGATTAAATACTAAATCTTTCATCTCTAGTTCCTTCCATTTTTTCCCATTTCAAAAATTACTTGTCTAATGCCTCTATAAAATCCGCAACTGTATCTTGGCTAATAATTAGATAATCTCCATCAATAGTAAATGAGAATTTCTCTGCCCAATCAAAAAGCTTGTCATTAAAGACTATTGTGTTTCTTCTTTTTATCAATCTTATGATTAATTACTGAAAATGTTATTCAAGAGATCTAAAATATGATAATTAGATGTAAAATCATAAAATAATTTAAGTATTAATCACATACTACCTATACTACTCGATTAATTATTAATTCTTAGGTGGGAAAAATTACTCTTCACAAAGGTTATAGGAATAAATGTCGTCAGAGGCATAGGAAGAATGTACGTGATAGAGGCCTTGGTTCAATAGAAAAATACTTAATTGACTATGAAATTAACGATAAAGTTGATGTTATTACCGATTCAAGTCAGCATCGCCGTGGAATGCCACACAGAAGGTTCCACGGTAAAACTGGCACAATTATTGAAAAACGTGGTCGTTGCTTCTTGGTCGAAGTTAAATTAGGTAACTCTAAAAAAACCTTAATAATCGGGAGAGAGCATTTACGATTAAATCCTATTTCAGCAAAAGAAAAATGAAAATTTTGTATTAAATAAATGTGAATAAAAGTGTCAGGACGAAAAATTAAGGAAGAAATAGTCTCTATACCTCAAGTAAAGAAAATTATGGAGGTTGTCAAGGAAAAAATTATGGAAATTGACTCGGAAGAGGTTATGTCTCATTTTCAAGAAATTACTTATAATTATGTTAATGCTTTTGCGAAAATGTCGGAAAGGGATGCTGTAAAAATACAGAAATTTTTAAGGGAAAAATATGATATTGAAGAAATTTTTACCATAAATATCGTGAATATTGACCCTCAAACGATACAAGAATTAAGAACAGTTTTAGAAAAAAGTTTTAGTGGTAAAACCCTCAGTGAAGAAAAGCTTCAAGAGATGTTGTATCAAATTTCAGAATTAAAATCTTCCTAATCGAAACTTTTAAAACACCGAAGAATTTAAATAGATATATTGTTTTAAATTTTAATGAGTATCCTTCAAAATAGAAGTATTTTAAAATAAAAATTTTATTATGGAAATTGGAAAAGTAAAAAATAAAAGATTTGGTGGCTATGGAGAGAAGAGATCGATACAGAAGACCTCAAAATCGCAGAGGACCCTATCGAAAACCACAGCCCCGAAAGAAAAAGCAATTTATCAAAAAATCACGTGATGTGATTCTTTTAGATGTATTACCTCACGGAAAACTTGAAGAGGACAAGCCAAGTTGGGCAAAGACGCCAATAGCTCAAGTCCTGACGTTTCCTGATTTTGTCCTTTATGAACTTAAAACAGATAAATATAATCACCCCGCAGTACAAGAAAAAAATACTTATGAGGAATTTCTAAAAGAAGGAAAATTAAAAGAGGTACTCAAAAAGATTGATTATAATGAATTAACAGCAACTTCGAAAGCTCTAATTCAACCCCTTCTCGAAAATGAAGTAATAAATTATGAGGAAGAATTCATAAATTTCTTCAATAACTCGACTTCAATAACACCGAGAATGCACGCTTTAAAATTATTACCAGGCATAGGAAAGAAACATATGTGGGAAATACTCGAGGCAAGACAGAGACAGAAATTTATAACATTTAAAGATATTTCTGATCGAACGAGTGTATCTAACCCAGCAAAACAAATTGCGCTTCGAATTATTAAAGAACTTCAAAGGGAAGAAAAATACTATCTCTTCAGCAAAACAAAGAAGTACGAATGAGAGGTATGAATAAATCAGATGTTCAGCTTATTTTAAAGCAATTAAATATTAAACCTAAGAAGCATCTAGGTCAAAATTTTTTAATTGATAAAAATGTCCGTGATAAAATCATTTCTACAGCAGAAATATCTAAAAATGATATTATTTTAGAGATTGGACCGGGATTAGGAGCGCTAACCGAAAAATTAATAGATTACGCAAAACAAGTTTACGCAATTGAAATTGAACCCCACTTCTACTCTTATCTTAAAAACAAATTCTCTGATATAGATAATTTGAAACTCATTAACGGAGATATTTTAAATGTAGAGATTCCACCTCATAATAAAGTTGTTTCTAATATACCCTATTCAATCACAGGGCCGATATTAGAAAGAATCTTTTTTACAAGTAATCCTCCTCATGGTATTTTAACAATAGAAAGCAAATTGGCAGAAAGAATCTTCTTTCGAGGGGACTATAAGAAATATTCTCGATTAACAATATCCGTCAATTCTTTTATGGAACCTATTCAAAGATATAGTATCTCACGAAATAGCTTTTATCCGACCCCTGGTATTGATCTCTCATTAATAAAAATTAACCCGAAGGTAATTATTAATCCATTTTTATTAGAAAATAAAAATATACAATTTTATTTAAAATTTATAGCAGGAATTATGCCTTATAAGAATAAAAATATTTTAAATGCATTAGAGATATTCTTTAGTAAAACTACCAGTCTAAACAAACAAGAAATTATTAAAATTTTGCATGAAAATAAATTTGAAAACAAAAAGGTATTTACATTTAAGATTCCAGAATTTATAGAATTATGCAAGCTTTTTTATAATTTAAATAATAAACATGGAGAATGTGATTAAGATTACTTTAACCTCTGATCCCGTGATTATTTGCGATTATGAGAATGTTTATCCTCCCTCAGATGATACTTATTTAATACTTGATTATTTTAGAAACAATATTAATCAAAACTATGTTGATGGAATTGATATAAGGAATATAAAAAAAATTCTAGATTTGGGCACTGGAACAGGTATAATAGCTATATTTTTAGAGATTTTAAAGGCTAAATATTCCAATTTTAATCCTAAAATATATGCTTCTGATATTTTAGAGGAAGCAATTAAATGCGCTAAATTAAATGAAAAGGAAAACCATATCGAAAATCAGATAAATTTTATTATATCTAATCTCTTTAAATCATTTCCAGAAAATCTTAAACATTCATTTAATATTATTATATTTAATCCTCCTTACTTACCTTCTTCCGGAATTATAGAGAAAAATAGAACTAAAACAAAAATGGATTATAGCTGGGATGGTGGAATAACTGGTTATGATGTTTTCCTAACATTTATTGAAGATGCTAAGAATTTTTTAGATCTAAATCAGAAAAGTTACATATACTTTATCAGTTCAAGCAGAACTAACATAAAAGAATTAAATAAAATATTAGTGAGAAAAGGATTTACCAACATAGAGTTAGAAAAAAAACATATTTTTTTTGAAGATATTATCCTTAATAGATTAGAAATAAAGCTGGCTTAGAAAGGTCTTCTATTTCTTCTTTTCTCTATTAGATTAACACCATATTTATTTAAATTTCTTTTCAAATTGTTAAATAACAAATTTAATTCCTGAGGTTTGAAAACAGCTCTTCTGTGTGCTTCAATTTGTGGAATGGGTAATCCATAATATTCGTTTAAACTTGAAATAGGTAACAATAAAGAAGATATTAAATCCGCTTTTTCAGAAGCCTTCTTAAAATCATGCTTTTCTTCCATAAAAAACTCAATTCTACATGGAGTATCATACTTAGCAGTTTTTAGGTAAAAAGCGTAAAACACAAAAGGAAAGTAATAAGGGATCTCTTTTTTAATGCCAGTATTTCTTATTTTATCAATATCTCTTTTACACTGAAATATACAACTTCTTTCGAATTTACTTAGAAGTCTATTAAATAAATCTAGATCTGAGAAATATTTAAAAACTTGACGATAATCTAACTTAATAAAATCACTCAGATTGGAATGACTAGGCTTTAAAAGTTGGATAGAATCTCTTAATAAATGTGTTAAGGCAGAAGTTCGTGTGTCTTTTATTGAACCTATTAACAATATTCCATATTCCCTGCAGTTTAAATATAATTTATGATACTCTTTTAGCAGCCTATCATATTTTTTTGAAATATGTGGATCCTTAGAAAATAAATAATTTATAGGCATAATTACAACTGACCCATCGATAATAATAATGTCAATTTCCTTTGTATTTTCAATCAATTTATTTAAGAGGCTGATCTCCATGAAAGTCATGTCTAAAGATACCTGAGCATCAACATAATTTTCTTCGCAATTTAAATAATTTCCCTGTGCTAAAAAGTTATTAAAGCCATTCAAATCAGGAAAGTATTTAATTCTGGCGTCATGATTCTTGATAAAATAATACCTCACAGCAATAGCTTTTAGAAAAGAGAAATCAACATTCAGGAACTTTTTTACAACATAGCTTCCATCTACACTAACAACTTTTAAACCTCCAATATTGGAAGGCGCAACCTCTTTTTTAATACAACTCTCTTTAATAAAATATTTCTTATAGGCCACTAACTCGGTAAAATCTAATTGAGCGAAATTCTTTAAAATAATATCTGAAAAAGATTTCTTTAAATTCTCAAGTTCTGCATATTCTTTTGCAATATCTTTTAAGTTCTGCGTCAGTAGTAGCTCCTTAGTTAAACCTATATTATTTAATTCTGCTGCCAATAATAAATTTAGATTTTTTTTGTCATCTAAACTAATTATGTTACTTCTTATTGTCATCACATCTTCTAAAATAACAGTAATAAAAAAACAAATGAGAGAAGAAATTTTTTAAATTTCGAATATAGAAAGACTAAAAAATCTTGATTTTTATATCATAAGAGCTTTCTGATCTAAAGTGATAAATATATTTCAATAAGAATTAAATAAAAATAGAAATAATAATAATACATATTTAGTACTTAGAATATACTTTAATCAAAATAAATAATTCATTAGTTAGATTAGTTTCTGTCAAATAATGACCCAATACGACTTTACATTTAAAGTATTAATGTTAGGGGATGCATCAGTAGGTAAGACATCGCTCACAATCAGATATATTTCTGGGTCGTTCATGGAAGATTTAAAATTGACTATAGGAGTAGATTTTTACAGCAAAAATGTAGAATATATAAATAAAAAAGTAAAATTACAGCTGTGGGACTTCGGCGGAGAAGAAAGATTTAGATTTCTCTTATCGCAATACTGTAAGGGTGCAAATGCCGCTTTTTATTTATATGACATTACAAATTCTGTTACTTTAGATCACTTACCAGATTGGACACAAATAATTAGAGAGCATGCTGGAGATATTCCTATAATGTTAGTTGGGTCTAAAGTTGATTTGGCAGAATTCCGAGCGGTAAGTCGAGATCATGGGATTCAAGCAGCTAAAAAGTATAATCTCGCTTCGTTTGTAGAAGTATCATCTAAAACGGGCCAAAATGTTGAAAAAGCTTTTCAAGTAATGACGGAATTTCTCATTGAGAAATATGCTAAGAAATAAAATTAGATTTTTATCCTTTTTATAGAAAATTTGAAGCTATTCTTGAAAAATGACTGACTTTGAAAAACTTTTTAATCCAAGAGCTATCGGAATTATAGGAGCAAATGATAAAAGATTTGGAGGAGGCTATTTTCTTAAATGTTTAAAAAATCTCGATTTTGAGCGACCTATACACCTATTTAACCCTCGTTTAAAAGGGAAAATCCTTGAGGGAATTGAAGTACGCGGCTCTATATTAGAAGTACCTGATGATACGTACATTGACTATGTAATAATTGCGGTTCCTGCTAAGTATGTTCCATCTGTGCTAGAAGAATGTGGAAAGAAAAGGATTCCTTTCGTAACAATTTTTACTTCTGGGTTTTCAGAAGTAGGCAATTATGATCTGGAACAGCAGATTCTTGATATTGCTAATAAATACAACACCCGCATTTTAGGACCAAACTGTCTCGGTTTATTTCGACCAAAAATTAGGTTAACTTTTGCTCTTTCGCTTCTTGATGCTAGGTATGGCAATTTAGGTATGATTTTTCAATCAGGAGGATTGGCAGTATATATTGCATCTATGGGTCAATCGGTATATGGCACTTATCCTAGTAAAGTACTTTCAATTGGAAATCAAATTGATTTAAATTTTGTTGACTTCTTAAAATATTTCTTAGAAGATGAAGAAACGAGAATTATCGCTCTTTATTTAGAAAATATTAAAAGCATGGAAATTGGAAGAAAATTTTTAGAGGTTGTTAAGGATTTATCTATTGCGAGAAAGCCAGTCATTCTCTGGAAAGTAGGTAGTGGTGAGGCCACAAAAGAAGCAATCATATCTCATACTGGAGGGTTAGCTGGCTCTTTAAAAATATGGGAAGCCGTCGCAAAACAAACTGGTGCTATATTAGTCAATAACTCCCATGAATTAATAAATTTGGCTATGGTGTTTCAACATATAAGTAGCATGCCAATTAATAGAAATATAGGAATTACTACAATTGGAGGCGGAGTTTCAATTGAAACCACTGATATTTTTGAAAGATATAATCTAAAAGTGCCTAAACTTGCTCCAGAAACAATTAAAAAGTTAAAAGAGTTCCTACCAGATGTTAATACTATATTTCGAAATCCGATAGATCTAGGCGGAAGTGGTTCAAATCCAGAGATTTTTTATAAAACGTTAATTACCTTAGATTCAGATCCTAATATCTCAGCCGTAGTTTTCACAAAGGTTTATGATTTCAACCACCCGTTTCTCGAAACAATCAAACGGGCTTATGATAACATGAAAAAGCCTCTTATTTGCATTGCTTCTAAAGTAGTCGACGATACTAGTGATTATGCCGGGAGACTTCTTTTTAAAAAGAAATTATTCAAGTTTAAAGTTCCCGTGTTTGAATCAATTGAATTAGCTGCTAAATCGTTGGACAAAATGTGTTCTTATAGAGAATATGTAGACAAACAAGAAGAGTATAAAAAAAACCTAATTTTTAAGGCATTATAATGAATTTAAAACTTGTTTATTTTTCGATCAAATTCCAGATTTGCATATTATTTGGACCTCTATTACCCCAAGTATAATAAGGTATAGCTGTAAATTTCTGGCCGTTGACTAAATTACCTTCAATAATATTAATCCCTCCTAAGAATTCTGGTTTATATGTGATCTTTAAGTCAGTATTTTGTGAAATTCGGGATTTAAAAATATTAATATTTTTATTATCTCTCTGTTCTATGCAATAAATTAAGGGACCACATGAGATTGCAACTCTACCATGATTTGCCTTTATTCTTTGGTCGCTTTTCTCTAGTCTAAGTTCCATCTTAAAATTAAGATCAATAATATCATCATTCGTCCAGTTTCGTATAATTTCTACATATTTACCCGGTGTTAGATAATCTTGATATTTCTCTTGATTGATCTTTAACTCAGTCTCGTTGCACCATTTTGGAATTCTAAAAAAAAGCTTAAATTTTTGATTATTTTTCATTTCTAGTTTTATTTTTACTTTCCCTCTCCATGGAAAGTGGCTTTCTTGAATTAGAGTAATTATTTTATCGCTGGTTAATCTTATACTTGTTCTATTCCCGACGTATTGGTGAATCCAAATACCTTTCTCTGAAGTGCTATATACATATTTCCCTATAGAAGAGATCGTCCGAGCAACATTAGGCGGACAACATGCGCATATAAACCATTCTTGACGCTCATTTTTACCATAAGAAACTAATGGGTTAGAATATGTGTATTTTTTTCCATCAATGGACTGTCCTACCAACATTGCATTATAAAGAAGGCGTTCTATTAAATCAGCATACTTGGCTTTTCCTGTAATTTGTAACATGCGCCAATTCCACATCATATTTCCGATAGCAGCACAAGTCTCTGAATATGAATCTTTAGGTTTTAATTTAAAATCCCTTCCAAAACCCTCAATGGCCTTAACTGAACCCACCCCTCCAGTAATATAAATTCTTGCTTTTACTAGTTTTAGCCAAATTTTTTCCAAAGCTTTTAATAATGATTTATCTCCAGCTTCAGAATATAAATCAGCCATTCCACAATAAAGATACATTGCCCTTACGGCATGACCAACTGGTCTCCAAGCTTTCCTTACAGGAACATTCAATTGATATGTGTTTCCATTATAGTTTTCACGAAATAAAATAAGGACGTCCTTGAGAGTTAGTTTCACTGCATATTCTGGAGGTCCTTCTTTCTCCTTTTCAATTATTGAATGTAGTTTGTCATATTCTTGTTCAATTGTTTTTGCTTTTTTCAGCACTCTAACACAGTCTAAATAGGCATAGAGCGCATAAGACCCAAAATTTTTAATATTTCCTCTTCTATTTATAAAATCTTGAACTAATTCCAGGTATTTTGTATTTTTTGTTATTCTGTATAAAGCAATTAAGGCTAATTCAATTTCTTCATGTCCGGGGGCGCCTTTTATTTTTCCTCCTAGAAACCTTTTCACTAATAAATCAGCAAATTTGATAGCAATATTTAATAATTTCTTACTTCTAGTAGCGTTATAGTGTGCGATTGCTGCTTGAAAAAGATGACCTGCACAATAAAGCTCATGTGTTATATGGATAAACGTTAATTTTCTCCCAGGGAACTTAGTAGAATAGTAGGTATTAATATAACCATCTTGCATCTGAGATTCTGCTATTAAATCAACGATTTCATTAACCTTTTCCTCAAGGACAAGGTCATCATATTGATGAAGTATGTAACTTGCCCCTTCAAGCCATTTATAAAGATCAGAATCTAAATAAAAAAGACCTCTTGTGATTCCTTTCTTTAAACCTGAAGCTACTCGAAAATTATCAATATGATGATTTTCTTCGAACTTTTGATATTGAAAATGAATTGAGACTTTTCTATTAATTTTTTGCCTTTTAGACCAAAAGGCATCAATAATTTGTACTTGATCGAAAGAAATTGGATTTAATTTATTAAATGGTGGTTTTTCCATTTTATGAAAATTATTAAAAGTTATAAGGTATGAAATGAAGAATTAAAATTAGAAAATAAATAAATGTATAATACAAAGTTAATGTTGTCGGGTGAATAAAATTTCGAAAAAAGAATTAAGAGATGTTGTTGTTGTAGACG
>Ga0114925_10001112_pt1 | contig 12867 bp, 11 predicted proteins | sample SumtaG_2_FD_87287 | JGI IMG/M metagenome (GOLD analysis project Ga0114925, IMG submission 87287) | Deep subsurface microbial communities from Indian Ocean to uncover new lineages of life (NeLLi) - Sumatra_00607 metaG | ecosystem: Environmental > Aquatic > Marine > Oceanic > Sediment | place... | reverse complement strand
CGGATAGAAGAAATACAGGGTAGTCCAGGTGTAGAGGTCGAAGTTGAAGGATGCACCGGCCGACGCTCCCAATTCCAATTGCAGCGGTCGGGACGAGGCGGGCAGCTGCACCCCGTAGCCGGCGGACAGCCGCAATCCCCCGCCCCAGTGGGATCGGTACAGCCAGCCTCCGGCCAGACTCGATGCCGTGGTAGTGTGGAGTTGCAGGCCTACGCCGAGGGAAAGAGAAGAGAACAGGGGGATATCCAGCAGTACAGTCAGGGCTCCGACTGCTTGGGCTTTGGGTGTGTAAAAATCAGGGGAGAATCCAACGGGATCGTCCGCCACGGCAACACCGCCGTGCGTCCCCACGCCCAGAGCGAACCCAGAGATTCCCTGCACCGGTGTCGGCAGGACCACGGTAAGAGCCAGGAAGAAAAAAAGGAGTGTAGTCTTTTTGACCATATTGTTGTTAATATGTAGGCGAATCTTGTTTTCAATCAAGGGCAATCCATGAAGCGATCTGCGACCGCAACCCTATCGGTCTTGATCTTAGTACTAAGTATAGCACCTCTATCCCTCGTATCCTGCGAGAAGGAGCAGCCCGTAGAACGGATCGATCTACCCCCCACGCCGGTGCTTACCTTGAGCTCCGAGTGGGCGGTGATCCGCTCGCCCTTTTTGCGCCTTCGCGAGGAGCCGCTCCAGAAGGCAAAGATCGTCGCCCATCTGCGTCGGGGTTCCGTTCTGGAAATCATTACCCGGACCGAAGCCAAGGAAACGATCGACAATGTCGCCTCCTACTGGTTCCAGGTAAACTTCGGGGGGTTGCGGGGATGGGTTTTCGGCGCCTTCCTCGAGGTATTGGATTCCAAGTCCAAGGCCGAAAGCTTTGCCGCGGAGCTCGAGTAGCCTCTATTCCATGGATCTCAGCTTCTTCAGGGATATTCAGTTGGCCAAAGTGCTCCCGTGGATTCTCCCTCCGGTGCTGGGGGCCATAATCGGCTACGTTACCAATGCCATCGCCATCCGTATGCTTTTTCGCCCTCTTGCGGAAAAGCGTGTTCTTGGGCTGCGCCTGCCCTTGACTCCCGGCATCATACCCAAGCAGCGTCATCAGCTGGCCGAGAGCATCGGGCAGATGGTTTCCCGGGAACTTCTCACCGAGGAAGCGGTGCGCCGGCAGCTGGCTGCAGAAGGGTTCCAGAACAAGCTCGAAGAGAATATCGACGCCCTGCTCGGCGATATCATCAGCACCCCTCTGGCGACGCTGCACAGAGGAAACCAGGAACTGGTTTTTTCTTCGGTGGAGGGCTTTCTATCCGAAGCTCTGTACAGCTTCTTCTCTTCCCGCAGCTTCATCCACGGAGTCCGGAACATCCTCGGCCGGGTCGTCCACTCTCTCGGCGAGAAGCCGGTGGGGGAGCTTCTAGGGCGGAACGAGGTTGGATCACTGGTGGTACGGAGAGTGGTCCCCCAACTCTTCGATCCGGAGAGCCGCACCAAGATCAGGCAAGCCGTCGAGGCCTGGCTCGAACAGCGTCGCGGGGGGGACGAGTTGTTGGAGAGCTTCCTCTCCGTGGAGCTTACCCAGGTATTGACCGATCTCCTTGCGACCCTGCTTCCCACGCTTTTCGATTCTCTGTTCCGATGGCTGAACCAAGACGATACCAGGGAGGAGATGAATCGCCGGGGCAAACGTCTGCTGCGGGACATACTGGAAAAACTGAACGTGCTGCAGCGTTTCCTGATTTCTGCGGGGCAATTCGACAGAACCTTGGAACAGAAGATGCCCGAGATCGTCGAAGAAGCTATGGATAGGCTGCATGATTATGCCTACGATCCGGATACACTGGAACGGCTCAAGGGTGTCTTGAAGCGGACCTTCTCCCAGTGGCGAAAGAAACCGGCGCCTGAGATTTTTTCGGTTGTAGGGCCGGGAGTGGCCGGTGCGCTGGTGGATACGCTGCTGTCGCGAATTGCCGAGGAAGGGACCCAAAAGCGGATCGCCGCCTCCATAGACCGGGTGTTGGCCAAGTTGAAGCAGCGTACCTTGGGGGAGATTCTCAGCCGATATCTACAGATCCCCGAGCAGGAGGCGATCGAGTTCGTATCCGTCAGAGTGCTGACCTATCTCTCCAAGAAAGAGACTTCCCAGGCAATTGCCGCGGAAGTGATCTCTTTCTCCCGGAAGTTCATCGAGGAGCATCAGCAGGATTCCATCGCCGAGCTGCTGCATATCGAGGCCGCCCTGCAAAATCGGGCCAGCGCCTACCTGTCCACTCAGTTGATCCGAATCATCGATGCCCGCCTTCCCGCATTCATTGAGAGCTTCGATGTGCGTCAGCTGGTGATAGACAAGATCAACGACCTCGACGTAATCCAGGTGGAGAAGCTCCTGCTCACAGTGATACAAAAACATCTGCGCTGGATCAACGTATTCGGCGGTATCCTGGGAGCCGTTATTGGTTTCTCCCAACTCGTGCTGCGGCTTTTCCGTTGAGATTGACCGGAATTGTTGATTTCGTTTACTATGGGGCAAAGCTTTTACCGGGAGTCTTTAGTGACTACCAATCTTCTGATCGTTGATGACAACGAGGAACACCTCGACCTGATGGTCGATATCCTCAAAGAGGACAAACGCTATACCCTTTTCCGAGCCGCTTCAGGGGAAGAGGCCTTGAAGGAAATCGAGGCCAACGATATCCACATCGTTATCTTGGATGTGGTCATGCCCGGTATGGATGGGTACGAGGTCTGCAAGCAGATTCGCCGGAGGTACAAATTCAAGCCAATTCAGATCGTGATGATCTCCGGCTTCAACCACAAGAATGACCTGGATGAACTGCTGGAGCTCGGAGCGGATGACTTCATCAGCAAGCCGATTGCGGCGTTGGAGTTGCAGGCTCGACTGAAGGCGGCCTTTATCCGCCTGCAGGATCAGAGCAAGCTGCATGGAGTGCTTCAGGAGGATCAGCAGACCGACGGAAAGAATCTCTCAACCCTCGTTGCGGAGAACGTACAGCTGCGGCAGGAGTACCAGAAGGTGCGACGCATCAACGAGGAGCTGGAGGAAAGCTGCCTGCAGCTGGAACAGCTTGCCTCTTTGGACACCCTTTCCGGTCTGCTCAACAGACGTACCCTGTTTCAACGCATCGAGATCGAAATCGAGCGCACAATGCGTCTTGGTCTGCCTCTGACAGGGATCATGATCGATATCGATCATTTCAAGCGGGTCAACGACAACTACGGCCATCAGTGCGGGGACCTGGTCATTCAGGAGATCGGCGCCAAACTGACAAAGAGTCTCCGCAAGTATGACTACGCCGGCCGCTACGGCGGGGAGGAGTTCTACGTCATCTTCTCCAATACCACCGCCGACATCGCCGAATCCATATCCGAACGTTTTCGTTCGGACATGGAGGGGACAAAGTTCGAGTGTGGTGAGGAGCACTTTGGCGTTACCGTGTCTATAGGGGTAGCTCAGTTCAGTCCGAGGGAATCTCCGGACAGATGGATCAATCGGGCCGACGGCGCCATGTACCAGGCGAAGCAGCGGGGACGCAACAAGGTGGTTGTCAGCTGAAACTTTAGAATGAGTCTTCGACACGTTTTGTAAACCAGCCGTAGATCGCTTTTAAGCGGTTGTAGAAGGAATCTTCCCTCTTCCTTTCCAATCCGAAGAAGCTCATCGTGTGGGCCCCGGCCACACCGTAGAAGAGAATCTCCTTGCCTGCCGGAATCAGAAGGATGTAGGTCACGCTCTGCTCCGGCTTTACCATGGGCAGGAGGAAATAGCGCATCGTGGTCGTATTGAGGTTGGTTAGCAGGAAATATTGTCCGGAGTATCTGTATTCCGAACGGTACACGTTTCCTCCGAAGGTGAGGTCCTTCTGGAAGATGTACAGCCTGCTGTAGGCGGGGATCTCCTCTACCTTAGGATCGGGTACACGCTCCTGTTTGTCCGGTCCGTCGATCACGTAGGACTGGGCAAATAGGGTGCGCATACGCTTTCGACTGGCCGAGTAGTACTCTATCCCCTCCATGGTGCTGATAGAGCGCAGGATGTTGTAGATCTTGAGTCTCGAAGCTTCGATATCAAAATCGATCGCTTCGTTCCTGTAACGTATCAGGATCTCGGTACCGACGCTCAGCTCGAGCTCGTTGATCCGATCCTCGATTTCCGGCCGGAGTGTTACTTCCGGGATCAGCTGGAGCGGTGAAGCAGCGGACAGGCTGTTTCTCAACTCCCCCTCGAGGGTCAACCGCTCGAGGAGCTCTGGGGCAAGCAGAGTATCGGTGGTGGATTCCGCGAACATCGGCGGTGCCCAGAGCACAAGCAGTACGATCGTTGAACAGGCCAGTTTCCTCATGGTAGAATCACTTTAGTACAAGCGCGATCAGCGCTTCAAGGTGCTTTTGGCTCATACGTATATGACAGAATGTATTGTAGTTGCGGGAGGGGGAACCGGAGGCCATATCTATCCCGTATTAGCGGTACTTGACGAGCTTTCCTCCTTCCGGGTCGTCTGGATCGGTTCGGGTTCGGAGCTGGAGCGCCGGATTCTGGAGGGACGGGGCTTGAGCTACTACGGTATACCGACAGGCAAGCTGCGGCGCTATTTCTCCCTGCGAAACATCGTTGACGTCTTCAAGATTTTCTTTGGTTTCATCGCTTCTCTGGTGATCCTGCTACGGGAGAAGCCCCAAGTGATGTTCTCGAAGGGGGGCTACGTCTCCGTGCCTCCCCTTGCCGCCGCCCGCTGCCTGAGAATACCTGCTCTGACACATGAGTCGGATCTGCGGCCGGGACTGGCTACCCGGATCAATGCCCGTTTTTCCCACAGGATACTTGTATCCTTTCCGACCTCGAGCGACTACTTCGATCACCGATTTCGAGCAAAGGTTGTCCACACCGGCAACCCGGTACGCAGAATGGTTCTTGCCGGCGACTCTGCCAAGGGTAGAGAACTGGTGGGCTGTCCGGCGGGCACGGCGCTGCTTCTTGTGCTTGGAGGCAGCCTGGGTTCTGCTGTTATCAATCGCACCGTGCTGCAGGCACTGGATCGCTTGAGCACTGCCTGCTTTGTGGTCCACCAGCTCGGCTCCGAGCACTTTCGGGACGGTTTGGTGAGCCGCGGGAATAACTATTTCCCCGCCGCCTATTTTCACGAGGAGTTGCCCCATCTTTTGGCGGCGGCGGATCTGGTGGTATGCCGTTCCGGCGCCAACACTCTGTGGGAGTTGGCGGCCCTGGGGAAACCCTCGGTCTTGATCCCCTTGCCCCGCCGGATCAGTAGAGGAGACCAAATCGAAAACGCTCGGTTTTTTTCCGATGCCGGCGCCGCCACCGTTCTCGAGCAGGAGGGACTCACCGCGGAGGGCCTGATCGAAGTTGTGTTGCATCTTCTGGGTAATGCCGATAAGCTTGAACGCATGGCGAAGCGGGCATCGGACCTGGACCGGCCGAATGCCGCACTCGAGATAGCCCGGTTGATACAGCGTGTGGGTCGGTAGTGAGGAGTGGGCGCGCTTTGAGTTTTGAAGTTATCGACATCGTGTTTGGACTTCTGGTCGTTATCGCCGCGATCCGGGCAGCGTTCCGGGGTTTTGTGACCGAAGTGGGCGCCATGGCTGCACTGATCCTCGGTTTCGGGATCGCGATCATCTTCTACAAACCCGTGTCGATTCGCTTGAGTACGCAGTTCGGGCAGTCGATGTGGAATCAGCTGATCGCTTTCCTGATTCTGTTCCTCCTGGCCTATCTCCTGGTCAAACTTGTTCAAAGGTTACTGCAAAATGTAGTGGAGCGGCTCAATCTCGACCGCCTCGACAGCGCGTTGGGCTTTTTTCTGGGCATCGCCGAGGGATTGCTCGTTGTTAGTGTGGTGCTGTTCATCATTAACTGGCAGCCTTTTTTCGATCCGAAGAGTATACTCGGTTCGAGTTTTTTCGCTCGTATGCTCTTCCCCGTGCTTCCATCGCCGGAGCGTATTTTCGGTCCTCAAGTTTTCGTAGAAAATGTTTGAGAATATCATCGGTCAAACTTCGATTGTCCAGACCTTGCAGCAGGAACTGGAAACCCGTTCCTTCCCTTCGGCAGTTGTATTCTACGGTTCCTCCTTCTCAGGGAAGCTCTCCACCGCCTTGGAGGTGGCTCGTGTCCTGACCTGTGGTCGGAAGGGCGAGTGGAGCTGTTCCTGCCCGGCCTGCCGCAAGCAACGACTGCTCATTCATCCCAATACGCTACTGCTCGGCTGGCGCTACTTCGACCAGGAAATAGCTGCGGCAGCGGATGTTCTTCGTCGTACCCGCCAACTTTCGGCCCAATATCTGTTCGTGCGGGCCGTGCGCAAGCTGACCCGCCGTTTTGATCCTATCCTGTGGGAAGGGGAGGAAGCCAAGATCCGGCGAATTGAGTCGGTATTGGTTGAAATCGAGGAACACCTCGATACGTTCGAACCGGCAGCTTCGGGAGAACATGCGATCAACTACGAAGGGTTGGAGCAACGCCTGGAGCGGATCGTCGCTTTGAGCCAGACCCTGTCCAAAGCTTTGAGTTCGGACAACGTTCCGATAAATCAACTAAGACGGACTTCCTCCTGGCTGCATATGACCGCCCTGGCGGGGACGGTTGCGGAGTCCCGGTCCGGCTCGGGAACCACTCCGGGAACCAAGATCGTGATTCTGGAGAGTGCCGACAAGATGCGTGATGCTTCGAGCAACTACCTGCTCAAGCTTCTCGAGGAACCCCCCGCGGGGAGCTGCCTTATCCTGATCACCACCCGCCGCAGTGCCATCATTCCCACGGTGCGTTCCCGGCTGCGCCCGTATCTGTTTGTTGAGCGCGGCAAACAGCAGCAGGTGGAGGTGCTCAAGCGCATTTTTCACGAGCAAAGCGAAGACTATTCTGACCTGCGGGAGTACTTCCTGTACTGGAAGGACGTGAATCCTTCCCAGCTGGAAACCCTGGCCCGTCGCTTTATCGAGGCTGCTCTGGGTTCGGAGGAGGATGTAATTCCTGAGATCGAGGCGCACTTGAAACCAAAGTCCGCGCGGGCTTTTGTTTCCTCACTTTTAGAGGAGATCCTACGGCAGCTGCTGGTGCTGCTTCGGGAACAGGCCCTAAGCCCATTTTTGCTGAAGAGGTGGAATGAGTCGATCCGCCGGCATCAGCAGGCCTTGGTCCCCTTCAATCAACAACCAAGCCTCACCATCGAGAGTCTGTACTATTCCTTGAGGACGATCCGGTGAGAAAGTTTTTACAGAGAGCACTGGAAAAGATAGAGAAGATGGATCGAACCCAGATCCGTCAACTCGTTTCCGACATTGCCGGGGACAACGAACTTCTGGAAATGGTCATGGAATCGATGAGCGACGGAGTCGTCGTGACCGATCGGGAAGACAATATCCTCATGGTGAATAAATCCGCGGAGCGGATGTTTCCTTTTTCCACGGACGATCTCATCGAGAAACCCTTGGATCAGGCGATCGGAGACAAAGAAATCAGGGAGTTCTTGAAGGAAAACCTCCACGGTTTGGATAGAATACTGGATCAGGAGTTCACCCTCGGAGATGGCTACAGCCGTACGTTGAGCTTGAGTATCATGCCTCTTGTACGCCAGGGTTGGATCACCGGCAACGTCATCCACATAGAAGATGTCACAGAAAAGCGGGCCAAGGAAGCCCGCCTGCGGCGCGCAGAAAGCCTGGCCGCGCTTACCACCCTGACCGCCGGAGTGGCTCACGAGATCAAGAACCCTCTGGGCTCTATCGGCATCCACCTCGAGCTGATGAAGAAGGAGATGAGCGGGAAGAAGCAGATTGAAACGCAGAAAGTATTGGAGAATCTCCTCATCATCAAGGAAGAGGTGGACCGGCTCAACCGAATTGTCATGGATTTCCTCTTCACGGTCCGACCTATGAATGCCGAGCTGAGTTATGACGAATTGAACCGGGTGGTTCGAGAGCTGCTGGACTTCATGAAGTTCGAGCTATCCGAGGCGGGGATTACAGTGGACACGGACTTAACAAAGACCGGTCCCCAGATCCTGATGGATGAGCGCTACATGAAGCAGGCGGTGCTCAATATATTGAAAAACGCGATATCCGCTATGCCCGACGGAGGGAGGCTGCGGGTGCAGACGGTGCAGAAAGGCAACGAGTTGCTGTTGAAGATAAGCGACACCGGGGTCGGCATTCCAGATGAGCATATGGATAAAATTTTCGAGCCCTACTTCACCACCAAGGATTTCGGATCCGGTCTGGGACTCACCCTCGTATATAAGATCCTAAAGGAACACATGGGAGACATCGAAATCAACTCGAAAGTGGGGGAGGGTACGAGCATCACCTTGAGTTTCCCCGTACCTCAAAAGGAGAAGCGGTTGATCGGCTACAATGAGGAGGCGCAATGACATACAACATCCTGGTTGTGGATGATGAGAAGAACATCCGGGAAGGTCTCGGAAAAGTGCTCGAGCTGGACGGCTATAAAGTACTCCTGGCCTGTGACGGCAAAGAGGCGTTCCAGATCCTGAACCGGGGCGATATGGACCTGGTGATAACGGACTTGAAGATGCCGAATCTCTCGGGGGAGGAAGTATTGCAGAAGGCTACGACGATGTCCCCGAACCTGCCGGTCATCATCCTCACCGGGCACGGGACCATCGAGAATGCCGTTCAAGCGATGAAGAACGGCGCCTACGATTACCTTACAAAACCTGTGAACATGGATCGGCTGTCCCTTCTGGTCCAGCGCGCTCTGTCGACCAGGGAATTGATGCTACAGCATCGAGCTATGCAGGAGGAGCTGCAGAAACGGCATCAGTTTTCCAACATCATCGGCAAGAGCGAATCGATGAAGAAGATCTTCGAAGTGGTGCAGCAGGTGGCTCCCAGTCGGGCTACGGTCCTGATCACCGGCGACAGCGGCGTGGGTAAAGAAATGATCGCCGATGCCCTTCACTACAACTCTCCCCGCAGAGACAAGCCGTTGATCAAGGTGCACTGCGCCGCCCTCACCGAAACGCTTCTGGAAAGTGAAATTTTCGGCCATGAACGGGGATCCTTCACCGGCGCGGTGGCCCGCAAACGGGGGCGCTTCGAGCTCGCTCATCTGGGGACGATCTTTCTCGACGAAATCGGAGAGATCAGCCAAAACGTGCAGATCAAGCTGTTGCGGGTATTGGAGGACAAAACCTTCGAGCGCGTCGGGGGCGAAGAGACGATCGAGGTGGATGTGCGGGTGATCGCCGCTACCAATCGGGAGCTCAAATCGGCCATCGAGAACGGTGAGTTCCGGGAAGATCTGTACTACCGTCTCAACGTGGTGAACATCCATATCCCACCGCTTCGCGAGCACAAGGAAGATATTCCTCTGCTCATGGCTGCCTTCGTAAAAGAGTTCTCCGAGGAAAACGGCAAAAGCATCGAGGCTATTGAACCCAAAGCCCGGACGATCCTCTACGACTACTCCTGGCCCGGTAATGCACGGGAGCTGCGCAACTGCATCGAAAGCGCCGTGGTGATGAGTAAGTCCAACATCATCACGGTGGATGATCTGCCACCCCACATCAACACAGAATCCGACCAGGAGTTCGTACGAATCAGTACAGGCTCGACCCTTGCCACTATCGAAAGGGAGGTCATTCGCGCAACCCTGGCCCGGCAAAACGGAAACAAAACCAGGGCTGCGGAGGTGCTCGGTATCGGGAGAAAGACTCTGCACAGAAAACTACAGGAGTACGGATTATGAGCAAATCCATTTTGAGCCGTATCGTCTGGGGATACGGCATACTGATCCTGATTCTCATCCTGATTGTCTTTGCTTTTGTTGTTAACATCACCGTGGATAAGCTCAGCAGCGCCCAAAACCTGGCCGTCGGGAATATTCAGGCTGCAGCTGTTAGGTTGATTCAAAACGCCACCGGGCAGGTTTTGGCGCCTTCGCGGGAAAACCTGGTCAGGCTCCAGTTCCTCCATCAGGAGTTCACGGATCTGGTAGGGGGCGAACAGCTAACTCCGGGAAGATTTTTTCTTCCTGAAGAGCTGACCCTTCGGTACGATGCAATTCGTACCCGCGTTATCGGGGAGCAGGCAAGGATTTTTCCGGCTATAGAACAGAGCCGGGGAGAGGACCCGGAGGTGCTGCAGGAATATATCGCCAGCGGGTTCGGCTTTATCGAGGAGCTGCATACCTACAACCGTGCGGTCGAACAGTTCCGGGGGCGTCTGATCACCATATTGACAATTCTGTTCGCCGTTCTCGTGCTGGTCGGAATCGGCGTTGTGGTTGTTTATTTCTTCTTCTACCTTCCCAATCTGACCGGCGATTACAAAGCCCTTATTGCCTTCAGCCGAGCGATCCAGCGGGGCACCGTGCAGAGCGAACCGGCTCTGCCGGAGAACAGGAGCGATGAGCTGGGTGAAATCATCAATCAGCTGCTTCAATTGAACGCACTGAAGATCGCTCTGGTACAGATCCAGGACCAGGGCGTTGGCATCCTCCAAGCCTGCGTGGAAATGGAAGGGGTCACCAACACTATTTACGAATCCGAAAACCAGCAGGCGGATCTGTTGGAGGAAGCCACAACCGGGTTCAGCGAGATCGTTTCGGCGATTCAGACCGTATGCGACCAGGCGCGAAACAACCACCAGGCGGCCACGGAGAGTGGAAGCGATATCCAGAGCTCCTCGGCAGCTGTGGTCAAGTGGGCGGATGATATCAACCTACTCGAAGAGAAGACCACCCGGGTCGAGGAGATTACCGCCCTGATCGGAGACATTGCCGATCAAACGGACCTTTTAGCGCTGAACGCCTCCATTGAAGCAGCCCGGGCCGGAGAGTTCGGCAGAGGGTTCAGCGTGGTAGCCACGGAGGTGCAAAAACTCGCCGATCGCAGCGCGCGGGCCGCTGATGAGATTTCCGAACTGGTTCAGTCGATTCGTGATGCAGTCGGGCGGATTACGCTGCGTAGTAACGAGACAAATCTGGCCATCGGATCAATACAGCGGGGGATTCTACATATTGCCGAGACAACAGGGGATGTGGTGCGGAAAGCTGAAAACGCGGCCGGAAGCGTGGACCGGGTGAACAATTCGATCGATTCCATCATGAATCTCAGTTTGGAAAACCTGAACAACACGGATAGTATTGTCCGGGCTTTTCAACGCTTGAAGGAAAGTGCGGAACGTCTGACCAATATCGTCGAGGGTATCGGCCCTCAAGAGAGGGTACAGCTACCCGCTTTTCGGGAAACCCCTGGCTGAGCTCTCTTCAGCCCCTTTGTCCACCTCCTCCCCCGTGCTTGCCGACCGCTGTCGTGTGTTCACGTAGTACAGCAGTCCATAACCCAGAAGACTTCCGACCCAGACGACGAAAATCAGGTAGACATTGACCTCTCGGGGCAGGATTACAGAAGTAATTGCCACGACGCTCAGGTAGAGACTGAATCCATAGAGGACCCATAGGATCTGACGCTGATTCAATCCCATATCGAGGAGCTTGTGGTGGATATGCTCCTTGTCCGGGTGAATGATCGATACTTTGTTGCGCAGTCGCCGGATCACGGAAGTGCTGATGTCCAGGATCGGTATGGTGAGAAGAGTCACCGGAACCAGCAGAGTTCCGAAAGCGGAAACCTTGGATATGCCGCCGACCAGGGGGAAAACAGCCAGACAGAAACCCAGAAACAGGCTGCCCGAGTCTCCCATGAATATCTTCGCCGGCGGAAAGTTGAACACAAGAAATCCAAGGATCGCCCCGAACAGGGCGAAGCAGAGCACCGAGGTGACGGTGGATCCCTGGATAAGGGCGATGATGCCCATGGAAAGGGCGGCAAAGGCGCTGATCCCGCCGGCCAAACCGTCCATTCCGTCGATCAGGTTGATGGAATTGCTGATTCCCACGAGCCACAGTACGGTAATCGGGTAGGCGAACAGTCCTAGCCCCAAGCTTCCCAGATAGGGCAGGGTAACGGAACGGATGAGAAATCCTCCTGCGGTTACGATGATAGCGGCGAGCAGCTGCAGGAAAAACTTCAACAGGGCGTTGATGGGGCGAAAATCATCGATCAGCCCGATTGCCTGGATCAGGGAGACGCCCAGGAACAGGGAGATAAAGCGCAGGGTGTATCCAACGGTAACGGTGCCGCCGGTTATCAGAGTGACAAGAATTGGGGTCAGGAGGGCGACGCAAAGAAACGAGAGGTACATGCCGGGACCGCCGAGTCTGGGGATCAACCCGGTATGGATCTTCCTGTGGTCGGGCAGATCGTACCATTTGAACCTGTGGGCCAACCGGAGGATCGTGGGGATCACCACGAGGTTGAGCCCAAGAGCAAAAGCGGCAGCGATCACGGCTGGAAAAATCATACCTTTATCTAGTATATCACAATTATTCTATTTTTGGCATCCCATAAGGAAGGCCGGAAGGCCCGGCGCCATCTTAGCGTTTTTTGTACTGTCCTTCTATACGGGCGAAGGCCTCGTTTAAGCTTTGAGTTACCTCGGTAGCCAGGGCTTGTTTGTCCGCCTCCTGGTTGAAACGATCCGGATGGTACTTGTGCAGCAGGCGTTTGTACGATTTTCGCACTTCGCTCAGAGGGGCTGCAAAGGCAACCTCGATGGTTGCATAGTCCCGCCTCAAGCCCGCATCCACCCCCTCTGTGCGAGCCTGACGCTCCTGGGAATCCTTCCGATGTCTGTAGAACCCCGGTTCCGGTTCGTCGGGAATCCCTCCACCTTTTAGATACTCATCCAGTTCTTCTATTGCCGCCCGCATATCCGGGTTCTTCGGGTCGTAGTATCCGGCGTTCGATGAGTCGCCTTCCAGAAGGGAGCGGAGTAGACGCCCGAGTCTGTCGAAAAACTTGTCCATATCTCTTT
>Ga0114925_10001110_pt1 | contig 12879 bp, 13 predicted proteins | sample SumtaG_2_FD_87287 | JGI IMG/M metagenome (GOLD analysis project Ga0114925, IMG submission 87287) | Deep subsurface microbial communities from Indian Ocean to uncover new lineages of life (NeLLi) - Sumatra_00607 metaG | ecosystem: Environmental > Aquatic > Marine > Oceanic > Sediment | place... | reverse complement strand
GTTGAGTGGTTTGAAGGCAATTTCGCCGACTACGAAGAGGACAAAAAGCGGCGCTTAGGTGATGCATCAGTCGAGCCCCACCGCATCAAGTTTAAGAAGTTTGAACGGACGTGAGGTCATAACCATACTGAGCATAACCGATGCGCGAGAGCGTTAGCCTTTCGGTTCGAAGTGCTTGTTGACGTTTCTGAGCAGAGCAACGAGTTGAGACAGGTCATTTGAGCCAAGCTCTTGGGCGAGGCGGGACTGGGCCCTGCCCCAATACGGCAAGGCCCTTCTTAGCTTTGCCCTGCCGGCCCTTGTGATCTTCGCCATGCGTACGCGTCTATCATCGCCAATGTAGGTGCTCACAAATCCGCTACGCTCCAGCGGCTTCAGATTGCGGGCAAGCGCGCTGCGCTCCACAACGAGAAGTGAGGCCAGCATGGTGAGTGAGATCGGCCCGGTCTGGGCCAAGGCTGCCAGCATCGTAAACTGCGTGCTTTTGAGGTCGGTGGGCTTCAAGGCGTCGCCGTAATATCGCGAAACAGTTCTTGATGAGCGCCGTATAAGGGCGCTCACGCATCCCCGCGTCTCTGCCAATCGTGTCGCCAACTGCGTTTGTTCCCTTGATGGCGTCTGCCGGCGGCTTCATATCGCCGTCGCCCTGCCAGAGAACCTCCCACTATAGCCGGTGCATGGTGCTGTCGTCCGGCCTAGCAACCCAACGATCTGCAAACTCAATTGCTCAAGCAACTACAAGGTGTCATATTAGCGGTATATACCCGTATAGAATTATACGCCCCGGCTGACTGACGGTCAAAGCTGCGCAAGAGACAATAGGCATCCCTATGAAGCTGAACGATCATCCCACGTTCCAACGCTTGGCGAGATCGGCGCTGCACTCGATAAGCCGTAGGCCGTGATCTCTCACATGAAAAACTTCATCGCGTAACGTGCTGCGGAGAATGAATTGCCATGTATGTGCTTTACGGATTCCCGGGGTCGCGGACGACCCGAGTGACTTGGACGCTAGAGGAAATCGGTGCGGACTATAGGTTCGTAGCGACCCGGCCTCACTCCGAGATCGCATACTCGGTCAATCCGAGCGGGAAACTGCCGGTGCTGAAGGTCGACGATGAATCCATCATTGATTCAGTGGCGATCTGCTCATACCTGGCGGATCGCAATCGCGAGGCTGGGCTCACATTCGAAACAGGAACGATTGAGCGGGCGCAGATGGACAGCTGGCTTCAATTTGCGACGCATGATCTGGAGGCCCCGCTATGGATGTTTAACCGCCAGACAATGCTCCTGCCTAAGGATCAGCGCACTCCAGACATCCTCGATCTATGCGCCGAAGACTGGACCAAGGCTATCAAGACGATGGCGGTGCGCCTCGGTGACAAGACTTTTGCAATGGGCGAGCGATTCACAGTTGCCGATGTTGTGCTGGGACACGTTGGCCGATGGGCAGCGCGGATCAATTATCCAATCGAGCCCCAATCTGTGATCTCTTATTTTAGTCGCGTGCAAAGACGCCCTGCACTTGCCCGCGCTCTGGAGGGGGAGACCACTGCAGCGATGGCGCTTGGGTGAGTAGGTCGCTGGTGGCACTGGGCTTGCTGGGCTGCTCGGATCCCCTAGCTTCCAACTTGTCAACTCAAAAGAGGGTTTCCGACCTAAAGCCCTGGAAAGACGGAACGCCGCTCAGACGCGGAGGATCCGAAAGTTCCGCAAATGCGCGTGCCATTAATTTCTATCGACTAAGGGCGACGACCAGCGCCTTCGGGTTGCCGCCGTTTTCGCTGATGTAGTTCTGGAACAAGTTGTCGAGGAACGACGTCATCCAAAAACCGATAACTTGAGCGTCGCGAACCTTGTAGGACTTACCCCGGCGCACCACGAGCCAGCGCACATCGTAGTTGTCGCCGTTGCGCAATCTCACGCGGGTATCAACGTAAGTGCCAAAGGTGGCGCCGCGGGACTGTGCCGTTACAATGATGCGGGCAACCGGATACTTCGGAGACTCCTTGGCGGCGTAGCGGGCAATGAAGTTGACCATGCCGCTATAGTAGACAGGGCGATCAGCCCGCGGCAGGCGGCGCGCATAAGATCCCAGCGCCGAAAGACCGATCGAGGGAACGTCTGCGTTGGCAGCAAGAACTTTGGCAAACTGTGCCGATGAACCGGAGCGGTGAGCCGCCAGGAGTTCGTTAGCTACCCTCTTCATATAAGCAGCAGGGGATTCCGCATGTGCTGTTACGCCCGTGAGTACAAGGGCAATAGCAGCCAACATCAGTGTGCGAATGAGGGGGGAAAAAAAGCTTCGGGCGGCATGACACAGCGAAGTTTCATACATCATACTTGGGAGGCTCCTCCTGGAAAACGCAGGTCGCGGGAACTGATCGGACACACGAACTCCCGCCGTTTCCTCTTCAACGCAGTAAGCCATGCGCACATCGCGAGGGTCACAGGTTGAATGAGGATAACGACGACATTTTGAACGGACCAGGGCTCAAACATGTGCAGGCCTCCACCGATTGAATTTAGGAAGGCGCGGCCACATCGAATTGAGCCGATAAAGTTCCCTGGGTGGAATCACCGGTTGGCTGAGCAGCGCAGCCACACGGTCGATGTCTTCCTGCAACATGCGGTCGGCGACGCCAACGAGAACCGACTTTTTGCGCTCCGGATGTACCAGAATGAGTTCGTGACGTGTGCCCGACAGGGAGGCGCGCACGTGATGGGTAATACCAACGAACGAGTTAAGCGGTGCCGTCCACGTCCAAGAGCGAAAGTTTTTGCCTTCACTCACGGTGACCATTGCCTTGTCGATCTTAACAGTACGATGCACGGCGAGGCGGTCGAGCAAGCGCTTTAGGGGCAAGCCGAGCAAAAAGGCCCAGAAGGTAATTGCTGCTAGGATTTGAAGCACGAGCGCTGGCTGTTGCGCGACGATGGCGCGGGCAGCGGGCGCAGCAGCGGCCTGGACGATTAGGAACGTGCAACCAAAGGCCAGTGCAACCACGAAGGGGATGAGCAGAAGCAAGAGCAAAAGCGCCGTCACCGTGTGGCGCGAGCAGGTCTGGACGCTCCGCAAGGGGAGTCCGGACGGCGCTTCGGGCTCGATCCGGTCGAAGATGGCTGCGCGCATCACAAGGTCCGCAACTGAATGACAGATGCCGGCCAGCGTAGAAAATACGACTTACTCTGAGGTTAAGGCCTGTGCCGTAGGCGGGCGCAGAGGCCAGGAACGCTGCGCACCCACTTCTTGACACATAAACATATCTTTATATGATCGGCGGCCACAGGAGATTTCCGTGGCAGGATCACTCGCTAGCGAGGAGGTTGTGACGGCGCTCAAGGCAGCGGCTGAACCGACGCGCTTGCGCATTCTGCTGTTGCTTGCCGCCGGCGAGCTGAGCGTTAAGGATCTCACCCAGATTCTCGGTCAAAGCCAGCCGCGCATCAGCCGGCATCTGAAGCTATTGGCCGAAGCGGGGCTGGTTGAACGTTTTCGCGAAGGGAGCTGGGCCTATTTCCATGTTTCCGACAGCACGCAAGGGGGCAAGCTCGCGCTGGACATTATGCGCCTCGTCGATGAGGCCGATCCAATTGTCGAACGCGATCGCGAGCGCGCGGAGGCCTTGAGGCGGGAGCGCGAAAGTGCGGCGCAGATCTACTTCCGCGAGCATGCTGCCGACTGGGACCGCATCCGCTCACTCCACGTCGCCGAGAGCGAAGTCGAGCAGGCAATGAGGGCCGCGATTGGGCAGGGGCCGTTCAAACTGCTCGTCGACCTTGGCACCGGAACGGGCCGCATATTGGAGCTCTTTGCAGATTGCTATGAGCGCGGACTGGGATTCGATCTGAACCACGCAATGCTGGCGTACGCACGTAGCAAGCTATCGAAGGCGCAGTTGACACGGGCGCAAGTCCGCCATGGTGACATTTACGCTCTGGCTCTGCCCGACTCAGTGGCCGATGCGGTCATCATGCACCAAGTCCTGCACTTTCTCTCTCAACCGGCTCATGCCATTCGGGAGGCGGCGCGCGTGCTGGCGCCAGGTGGCCATCTGCTAATTGTCGATTTCGCGCCGCACGATGTGGAGTTTCTGCGCGAGGACTATGCGCATGACCGGCTCGGATTTGCGCCCTCGCAGGTAACGCAGTGGTTCAAGGATACGGGTTTGGAGCCTTTGGCCCGGCGAGACCTTGCTCCCCAAAAGAAAGGTGGGCAGGAACGCCTCACGGTATCGCTGTGGTTGGCAAAGCGTCCGGACACCGCGGCGGCGCGGACCAAAAGTAAACGAACACGCGCGCCCGCAATGCAGGAGGCCTCCTGATGGTGAGTTTGACAGAGCGCAAGAGCCGGCTCTTAGGCGCTGGCGAGATCAATGTATCGTTCGAGTTCTTCCCGCCCAAGACGGAGAAGATGGAAGCCACACTTTGGGCGTCGATTGAACGGCTCGCGCCGCTTCGCCCTGAGTTCGTTTCCGTCACGTACGGGGCAGGCGGCTCCACGCGCGAGCGCACGCACGCAACTGTTGCCCGCATCATCAAGGAAACGGAGTTGAAGCCCGCGGCGCATCTTACGTGCGTCTCGGCAACGAAGGACGAGGTTGATGCGGTGGCGCGGGATTATTGGCATGCCGGCGTCCGACATATCGTCGCCCTGCGTGGCGATCCCCCTGCCGGTCCAGGCACCAAATACGAGCCGCATCCGGGCGGCTACGTCAACGCGGCCGATCTTGTTGGGGGCCTAAAGAAGATTGCAAATTTTGAGATTTCGGTGGCCGGCTATCCCGAAACGCATCCCGAAAGCGCCTCGCAGGATGCCGACATGGACAACCTCAGGGCTAAGGTTGAGGCTGGGGCTGATCGCATTATCACGCAGTTTGGTTTCGACAACGCACATTATTTGAGCTTTCTCGAGCGCGCGCGCGCGGCCGGCATCTGGGTGCCGATCACGCCGGGCATCGTACCAATCCACAACTACAAGCAAGTGGCGGGATTTGCCGGGCGTGCGGGCGCGAGCTTGCCATCGTGGCTAGCGCACCGCTTTGAGGGTCTAGAAGAAGATCCAGCCACGAGCCATCTCGTTGCCGCCGCAGTAGCGACCGAGCAGGTGATGGATCTCGTCGATGAGGGCGTCAAGAAGTTCCACTTCTATACGCTCAACCGGGCCGACCTCGTTTACGCGATTTGCTATCTGTTGGGCTTGCGACCGCATCATGTCATCGAGAGCGCAAAGCAGCGTGCGGCGGTTTAAGGGAGATTCACTCGTGAAAAAGATCGCAAGCGCGAATGCGCTGGAAGCGGCGGCCGCTGAGCGCATCCTCATCATTGATGGCGCCATGGGCACCATGATCCAACGCTACAAATTGGACGAGGCGGGTTATCGTGGCGAGCGCTTCAAGGACTGGAAACAGGACGTGAAGGGCAACAACGATTTGCTCGTGCTAACGCAACCGGAGATCATCGAGGCCATTCACGAGGAATATCTGGCGGCCGGCGCCGATCTACTGGAGACCAATACGTTCAATGCGCAACGCATCTCCATGGCTGATTATGGCATGGAGGAGCTTTGCTACGAGATCAACGTTGTGGCGGCAAAGATTGCCCGATCGGCGGCCGATAAGTGGACGAAGAAGACGCCGGAGAAACCGCGCTTCGTAGCGGGTGCCGTTGGACCGACGAACCGCACCGCCTCGATTTCGCCTGATGTCAACAATCCCGGCTTCCGCAACGTTGATTTCGATGAACTGCGTGCCGCCTATAAGGAGCAGGTGCGCGGCCTTGTCGAAGGTGGCGCCGACATCGTCCTGATTGAGACGATCTTCGATACGCTCAACGCAAAAGCGGCGGGCTTTGCCACCCTAGAGGTTTTCGAGGAGAAGGGCGTGCAGCTCCCCATCATGGTTTCAGGCACCATTACCGACCGGTCAGGCCGGACGCTGTCAGGACAGACGCCGGAAGCGTTTTGGTATTCGATGCGGCACTTAAAGCCATTCTCGATCGGATTAAATTGCGCGCTGGGCGCAGAGCTAATGCGGCCCTATTTGGCCGAGCTTGCCGCGCATGCCGATGCGCGCATCTCCGCCTATCCCAACGCGGGCCTGCCGAATGCCATGGGCGAGTACGACGAAACGCCGGACGACATGGCGCGTCAAATCGAACCGTGGGCCAAGGATGGCATCCTCAACATCGTTGGCGGCTGCTGTGGCTCCACGCCCGATCATATCCAACGCATCGCGGAACACGTGAAGGCCTATAGCCCGCGTAAGATGCCCAAGATAGCACCCAAGATGCGGCTTTCGGGCTTGGAACCTTTTGTTCACGGGTGATGAGTAGTTCTCAGACCATGACCACAACAAGCGCGGCACAAGCATTCATCAACGTCGGTGAACGCACCAACGTCACGGGCTCGGCCAAGTTTCGCAAGCTGATCGAGGCCGGCGACTATGCGGCTGCGCTAACGGTTGCACGCAATCAGGTCGAGAATGGCGCACAGATTATCGACGTCAATATGGACGCGGGCCTGCTCGATTCCGAACAAGCGATGACGACGTTCATGAATCTCATTGCGTCCGAGCCTGATATCGCGGTCGTGCCGGTCATGATCGATAGCTCCAAGTGGAGTGTGATCGAGGCGGGCCTCAAGTGCGTGCAGGGCAAAGCCATCGTCAACTCGATCAGTCTCAAGGAAGGCGAGGAGCCGTTCTTAGAGCACGCCCGGAAGATTTTGCGCTACGGCGCCGCCGTTGTGGTGATGGCCTTTGATGAGGAAGGCCAAGCAGAAACGGCCGATCGCAAGGTCGCGATCTGCGAGCGCGCCTACAAGCTCTTGACCGAGGAGGTTGGCTATCCGCCAGAGGACATCATCTTCGATCCCAACATCTTTGCAGTCGCAACGGGAATCGAAGAGCACAACGACTACGGCATCGCCTATATCGAGGCGGCACGCCGCATTAAGGAAAAGATGCCGCTAGTGCATGTCTCCGGCGGCGTCTCAAACCTGTCATTCGCCTTCCGCGGCAATGAGCCCGTACGCGAGGCCATGCACTCGGTATTTCTCTATCATGCCATTCAAGCCGGCATGGACATGGGCATTGTCAACGCGGGCCAGCTCGCCCTTTATGACGACATCGATCCAGAGCTGCGCGAGTTGTGCGAGGACGTGGTCCTCAATCGCCGCGAGGACGCGACCGATCGTCTGTTGGACGCAGCATCCAGGTTCAAGGGTGAGGGCGGGACGAAAAGGGCCGCCGCGGACCTCTCCTGGCGGGAGGGCACGGTCGAGCAGCGCCTGTCGCATGCGCTCGTGCACGGCATCACCGATTTCATCGAGCAGGACACCGAGGAGGCGCGCCAGAAAGCCGATAAGCCCCTTCAGGTGATTGAAGGACCTTTGATGGCCGGCATGAACGTTGTCGGTGACCTGTTTGGCGCGGGCAAGATGTTCCTGCCGCAGGTTGTCAAATCGGCGCGCGTCATGAAGCAAGCGGTCGCCTATCTGCAACCCTATTTGGAGGCTGAGAAAAAGGCCTCAGGCCTCGATGCGCTTCCCGCTGCGGGCAAGGTCGTCATGGCGACGGTCAAGGGCGACGTGCACGACATCGGTAAGAATATCGTCGGCGTTGTTCTCCAGTGCAACAACTACCAGGTGATCGACCTCGGCGTGATGGTGCCAGCTGCCAAGATCCTGGAGACGGCGAAGAAGGAGAAGGCGGATATGATTGGGCTATCGGGCCTGATCACGCCCTCGCTCGACGAGATGTGCTTTGTTGCTGCCGAGATGGAGCGCGAAGGCTTCGAGGTGCCACTGCTTATCGGTGGTGCGACGACGAGCCGTGTTCATACCGCGGTCAAGATCAGCCCCAACTATGAGAAGGGACAGGCGATCTACGTGCTCGATGCCAGCCGCGCTGTCGGCGTCGTCTCGAAACTCATGTCGGAGACCGAGCGCACGCACTATGTGGGCGAGGTACGCAGCGAGTACGTCAAGGTCCGGGAGGCGCACTTGCGCAACGAGGCCTCTAAGCGGCGCATTACCCTTGGCGATGCGCGCGCAAACAAGTTTGCCATCGACTGGGAAGGATATACGCCGCCCAAGCCGAGCTTCCTGGGTGTCAGACCTTTCTCGAACTACGATCTCGGCGAACTCGTGGGCTACATCGATTGGACGCCCTTCTTCCATACGTGGGAATTGAATGGGCGCTATCCCGCGATTCTGAAGGACAACAAAGTCGGCGCTGAAGCGCAAAAACTGTTCAACGATGCGCAGGAGATGTTAAGGGCCATCGTATCGGAGAAGTGGCTGACGGCGTCAGCCGTGGTCGGCCTCTGGCCAGCGAACAGCATGGGCGATGACATCGTGCTCTTTACTGACGAGAGCCGGACATCCAAGTTGACGACGCTGCACACGCTGCGCCAACAGATCGCGCGCGATCCTTCGCGCAAGCGCGCGCACACCGCCCTCTCCGACTTCATCGCCCCAAAGGAAACAGGACTAGCCGACTACATCGGCGGCTTCGCGGTCACTGCGGGCCTTGGCGAGGAGGAGGCGATCAAGAGCCGCATCGCCCCGACCGACGACTACCGCCGCATCATACTGAAGGCGCTCGCCGACCGTCTGGCCGAAGCCTTTGCTGAGCGCATGCATGAGCGCGTGCGCAAGGAGCTGTGGGGCTATGCGCCTGCGGAGACCTTCACCAATGAGGATCTCATCGCGGAGAAATATCGCGGAATCCGCCCCGCGCCCGGCTATCCCGCCCAGCCCGATCACACGGAGAAGGCGACGCTTTGGGAACTGATGAACGTGCAACAGAACACCGGCATTGCACTGACTGAGAGCTTCGCCATGTGGCCAAGTGCCTCTGTGTCTGGCCTCTATCTGTCGCATCCCGACAGTCATTACTTCGGTGTGGGCAAGATCGAGCGCGATCAGGTGGCTGACTACGCAGCGCGCAAGGGCTGGACCCTGCAGGAGGCCGAGCGGTGGTTGGCGCCCGTCCTCAACTACGATCCGCATGCGATGCGCAATGCGGCCGCCTGAACGTTGCAATATTGGCGCGGTAGCCAATTGCCATCGTCCACAACTCACATCGCGATGTTTCGGAAGTGGCGTTCGCGTGATAGCGTCCCCGCGCGTCGATCCGCATCTTTAGATCGGTGCTGCGAAACCTCGGGGGAGACACGATCCATGCTTGGACGGCTAATTTTGTTACTGCTTCAAATCGTGGTCGCGTGGTACTTAGCACCGGTAATCGTAAAATATATTCCCGTAACTGGTGTTTTCAGTCTGTTTGTATTCGCCATCATTTGCGCAATCATTGTGTTCGTTGTCGGCGTGCTCGCCGCGCAGGTGCTGAGAGACGTCGGACAGCCTGGCAGCGCCACGCTGACATGGTGCCTTATCTTGGCGTTGGTTGCGGCAGCGATCGCCACCTGGGGCCCAGATCTCGTGCCGCAAATTCCGTGGGGCCGTGTTCCGAAAGAGGCGCTTGTCTTAGCGGGTGCCATCCTCGGCTACCTCGTCAAGAGGTAAGGGCCTGGCACGCGATGAAACCAAATACAAAGGCGCGGAGAGAACTCCGCGCCTTCTCTTTGTCCCTTAGTCTTCTAAAATGCCGTTCCGAGGCTCGGGGGGATCGCTCGGAACTGGTATCGAAGCTCAATTGTGTTTGTACTTCAGCTGCGCCTCATACCATGCCAAACACAATTGCAGCGATGAAGCCGAATGACAGAAGCGCAGCAAGTACGTTCAGTCGCATCGAGAGTTCCATCGTCGCCTCCATACCGGCCACCTTGGCTGGTGGCTCATCCGATGCGGAAGGGGCCCCGCATCGATCCGCGGACCCTAGGCGGGCAAAAGAACGCTTGCCAAGTTAAAAAGTTTTTGCGCTGCAAGAGCCTGCGCGCTGTCTCGTCATATGCAATCTAACGTGCGCCATGCTTGGCAGAGTCGCCACATATGTGTGGTAAACGTGCAAAAGCGCTTGTGTATTCGTGCCTTTTCCCCCGGCAAATTGGGTGGATTTGCATCAGATGTAATGTTGCTCGCGAATGGGCCTGCCTCCTAGCCTATCAAATGGCACTGTTTTGCGCCGCGAGATAGCCTTGTGAACGTGATGCGGTTTTTTGCCTCCCAGGCCGCTCCCAGGGGGGAGGGGGCTGCCGGTTTTGGGTCTCGGCGTGGGGGGTTGGACCTGGCTCATCTTGGGTTGGGCTACCGGATTTGCCCCGCGTCCAAGCTCAACGTCCTTGAAAACGCGGCTTGCGCTTTTCGAGAAAGGCGCGTCGGCCTTCGACGTAGTCGTTGCTGTCGAAGCAGGCGGCAATGGCGGCATCGAGGGCGGCCATGTTTGGTGTCTCGGGATGGCGGATGATCTCGTCGATTACGCGCTTGGCCGCGCGCACGGTAAGTGGTGCATTGGCAGCGATCTCTTGTGCAAGCGCGCGTGTAATTTGTTGGAGCTTGTCAGCCTGGACGACACGGTTAACGAGGCCCATGTCGGCGGCTTCGGCGACTTTGAAGCGGCGTCCGGTGAACAACATCTCCTTAGCGCGCGATGGTGGAACGGCAGCCAGAAGCGGGCGAACCCAGCGCGCATTGTATCCGAGCCCAAGCTTGGCAGCCGGAATCGCAAACTCAGCATTCTCGTCTGCAAGGCGGATGTCGGTGGAAAGCGCAAGCCCAAGCCCACCGCCGAGGCAAAAACCGTGAATCATGGTGATGGTCGGCTTGGCGCAACCACTCAATGCGGTGAAGGCGTCATGATTCAGCTTGTCGTACTCGGCGGCCTTCTCCCCTGTACGCGCGCTCTCAAACTCGGAAATATCGGCGCCGGTGGAGAAGGCGCGCTTGCCGCCCCCACGCAATACAATCACGCGGATCGCGTCGTCTCGCTCCGCATCAGCAATCAAACCCGGCAAGGCCTTCCACATAGTTGCGGTTAATGCATTCATACGTGCCGGGTTGTCGGCGATGATCCAGGCAATCTCGCCATCGCGCTCCAATCGAAGCGTGGCGGGTGGGGTCGAATTGGGCATGGGGAATCCTTATGTGATTATTCCGATCTATAGAGCGCGCTTTAAGCACATCTGGCAATTGGACCAGTAGGACGCCTCAAATGGGCGCATTGGCGGACCGTAACTGGGCCCAATGGTTGGAAGACGTTGACGTGGCAGCGCCATCTTTGTAGGCCGGTCAGAGTCGGGGCCACGAGGTCAAACAAAACTCCGCTACAACCCGGAGCAGACGGCTCAGGAGTAACATCATGGCAACCAGGACACACTCGGTGCCGGCGGACAAGGTCAAGGCCTACGATCCGATCTGGTCGGAGATCCGCAAGGAAGCCCAAACAGCTATGGCGTCTGAGCCGGCGCTGGGCAGCTTCGTCTTCGCCACCGTTCTCACTCACGACCGGCTCGAGGACGCGATCTGCCACCGGCTGGCCCAGCGCCTGAGACATGCCGACGTCGACGCCGTTCTCATCAATCAGACGTTCCAGGGTGTGCTGACGACTCGTCAGCACTTGGGCGAAGTGTTCCGTGCGGATCTGGCCGCAGTGTTCGATCGTGATCCCGCCTGCAATCGTTATCTGGAGCCGCTGCTCTATTTCAAGGGGTTCCATGCGCTCGTCACATACCGATTTGCACATGAGCTCTGGAACGATGGGCGGCACGACTTCGCGCTCTATCTGCAAAGCCAGAGCTCACACATGTTTGGTACCGACATCCATCCCGCTGCGAAATTTGGACGGGGGATCATGCTCGACCATGCAACGGGCTTCGTCGTCGGAGAGACGGCGGTTGTGGGCGACAACTGCTCCTTCCTGCACGCCGTCACGCTCGGCGGCAGCGGCAAGGAAACTGGTGATCGTCATCCCAAGATCGGTAATAACGTGCTGATCGGTGCCGGAGCTAAGGTGCTTGGCAACATCACGGTTGGAGAAGGCTCGCGCATTGCTGCCTGTAGCGTTGTTCTCAAAGATGTTCCCGCGCATGTGACGATGGCAGGTGTGCCGGCTAAGGTCGTCGGATCGGCCGGGTCCGCTGAGCCGGCCTTGGAGATGGAGCAGACATGGGTCGACGACTTCGGCGGCCTATAAGATCTGATTTTAGCCCAGTTGCAGCGCACGGCGCGCAGAGGAGATTCTAAGAATGGACAAGGAAGAATTGGCCCGCCTGCAGGCGTATCTGCGCAAGACATTTGGCACACCTAACCTGGAAGTGCGTGCGCGGCCGAAAAAGACGGACTCTGCGGAGGTCTTCATCGGCGATGAGTTTATTGCCGTGCTGTTCCGCGAGGAGGAAGACGGCGAGACGTCCTACCAATTCCAAATGGCGATCCTCGATCTCGATCTCGAAGAGGTTTAAGTCGGAACTGCGGGGATAGAGGCAAGCCATGGCGCTCTACGAGCTCGACAGCGTACGTGTGGAGACGCCGGGCGAAGGCCGTTACTGGGTCGCGCCCAATGCTGTTGTTATTGGTAAGGTCGTCATCGAGGAAGATGCAAGCGTCTGGTTTGGCAGCGTCATTCGCGGTGATAACGAGCCCATATACGTCGGGGCGCGCTCCAACATCCAGGAAGCGTGCGTGTTGCATACCGACCCGGGTTTTCCGCTCACAATCGGCGTCGATTGCACCATCGGTCACATGGTGATGCTGCACGGCTGCACCATTGGGCGCGCAAGCCTGATCGGAATCGGCTCCATCATCCTCAACGGGACGAAGATTGGCGAGGAATGCCTCATAGGCGCTAACACGCTTATTCCCGAAGGCAAAGAGATTCCGCCGCGTTCGATGGTGCTCGGCTCTCCGGGAAAGATCGTGCGCCAATTGACGGATAAGGATGTGGCACGTTTCGGTGGCGCGGCCGGCCGCTACGT
>Ga0114925_10001109_pt1 | contig 12882 bp, 9 predicted proteins | sample SumtaG_2_FD_87287 | JGI IMG/M metagenome (GOLD analysis project Ga0114925, IMG submission 87287) | Deep subsurface microbial communities from Indian Ocean to uncover new lineages of life (NeLLi) - Sumatra_00607 metaG | ecosystem: Environmental > Aquatic > Marine > Oceanic > Sediment | place... | reverse complement strand
TTCGTAATCCTGATCGGAGTCGGCGCCGACGAGGTGCTCAAGGGATTTGCTGACAGGCGGAGGGTAGCGGAAATGCGCCTGACTCAGCCCTCATCATCCGGCCCCTCACCGCCCGGCGGAACAGGGGGGTAGAACGGCATGCCTGACCGGCGATGGACAAGTACAGGGCTCACAATGTCGGGGTTGCCGAGGCTAACATGATGTGCATCGGCGAGGCCTATGCAGCACTTGGCTACAATGCCTGGGTCAGTACCTTCTGCCCCTTCTTCAACTTCAACGTATTCCGGCGGATCGCAATTGGCCGACAGGAGCTCATAACCATCCGTAGCAGGCTTTAAGCCCAGGGATCAATCATCATCTTGATTTCTTCATTTTTCGCCGCGGTGAAACGCTGAAAGGCCAGCTCGATTTCGTCGAGAGGATAGATCCTGGTCACCAGACCGGACAGAGGAAGCGTTCCATGCTCCAGCAACTCGATGGCTCGTTGCATTTCCAGCGGCGGGCGTCTGGAGGTGAGGAAACGGGCCTGTCGATGATAGAACCAGTTCAGAGACAGGGAAAGCCGTTCTTCCTCGGGGCAGATCCCGAAGCTCAGAAAGGTTCCCCCGCGCTTGAGCAGCGGAAGCGCTTCCTCTATGGCGGCGGTAGATCCGGTTGCATCGATCAGATAGTCAACACCGTTGGTGCAGAGCCCGCGTACTTCTCGTTCCAAGTCTATCTCCTGGGGGGAGAGTACTCTGTCTGCACCCAGGCTTTTCGCCTTCCTTCTCCTCATTGACACCAACTCCGTTTGTACCAACATTACTGCCAAACTCCTCTTCAGTACCGTATTCCAAAGCAGCCCCACCGTCCCCGCACCCAATAGTAGAAAGGAACGACCCGCCTCGGGCTGGAGCCTGGACAAGCCGGCCAACACTGTGGAGAGGGTTTCTGTCAATACTGCTTCCTCAACCCCGACATTGGGGTTGATCCTGTAAATATTGGCAGCTGGAACAGACGTGTATTGAGCGAAACCTCCGTCATGTTGATAGCCAATAAACGCTTCCCTTTCACAAAAACGATACTCCCCCTGCTTACAATTATCACAGGTTCCGCAATAGATGAAGGGATCCACCACCACATGGTCACCGATTTGAAATCCGGTAATCGTCTCTGATACTTCATCTACTTGGCCATAGATCTCATGGCCAAGGACAGCGGGGGGCTCGACGTTGTGGATTTCTCCAGAATAGATATGGGCATCGGTTCCGCACACTCCACAACCGAGCACTTTGATCCGCACCTCCCCGAAAGACGGTTCGGGAGTCGGAAGATCCTGAACCTCGATACGCCCCGGCGCCTTGAACACTGCAGCCTTCACAAATTCTCTCTCTTTCCTCGCAGACCTGCGATTTAAACCGGACTAATGAACAATATAGGACAGCTATTGCTTTGATTATAGCATTGCCTTATAACAAAACTCTCCTTCGGCTACCGTGGGAACGGTTCGTCTGATAGGGCAGGAGCAGATCGGCCCCGCGTTCTATGGACAGTTGCTTAAAAAGTGTCCGGATTGCCTTTGCTGTGTTCGCCCTGCTCTGCTTTGCCGGAATCTTTGCCTCAATGGTACGGGGCAGGCTTCACTCAACCTGAACCTGTTGCTGCCACATCCGGGAAGGCGGGATTCACGGCTGCCAACAGAGCATCAAGAACGGTAGATCTCCTCGATGACCTCCGCCACCTGTAATCCCGTTTCCCCCGGAACGGGGGGTTCTTTGTTCTGGAGAAAAGCCTGAGTAACCGCTTCGATGTGGGGAAGGTGAATATTCCGGTGGGGGGGATGATCTTCCTTTCGTTCGCCTTCGGCGGTAAATACCGTAAGCAGACCACGGTTGAGTACGGGGATATGGATCGAGCCGGCGCTGCCATAGATGTCTAAACTATCCTGTGGCTCCTCTACCGCCCGACTCACCGCCAGCATGCCTCGGGATTCGTTTTGAAACTCGAACAGAGAGATCGAAGTGTCTTCTACGTTCCAATCCATGATCAGACGGCCGTTGCTCCCGAACGCTCTGGACAACGGCCCAAGGATGTTGAGCAGCACTTCGATGCGGTGGCAGCCGAAATCCATCAGCGGTCCTCCCCCCCCTTGTTCTTTGCGGACCATCCAATACCTCGGATCTTCAGGATCGGGGCAAAAGCTTTCAAAGGCCCGCATCTCCGCCAGTACAACCTTTCCGATTTCTCCGGTCGTGATGATCTCTTTGACCCGGGCGACAACCGGGTAGAAATGTCGGTAGTAGGCGATACTTAGGCGTACCCCACTGCCTCTACATGCGCAGATCATCCGCCGGCATGCTTGCGGATCCAAAGCCATTGGTTTTTCGCACAGCACGTGCTTTCCAGCCTTAGCCGCGGCAATTGTCTGCTCCGCATGCAGGTTCGGAGGCGTTGCTATGTAGACGGCATCGATCTCTCCATCCCTGAGGAGTTCCCGCCAATCCTTGTACCAGCGTTTTGCCCCGAACTCCCGAGCGAACGCTTCGGCAAGGTCGTGCCTCAATCGGTTGACCGCGATCAGCTGGCAGCTGTCGAGATCACGGAATGAAGGGGCGACTCGTTTTCTGGCAATATCCCCGCAGCCGATCAGTCCCCAACGCAGTACCGCCACAAATTTCCTCCTCTCACTCCGAGCCCGGGTCCAGTCGATGAAACTCCGAACCTTGGGCGATGCGCAATCAGCCTAGAGGCTGGGATGAAAAATGTCAATCAAACTCGAAGGCCAAGGCGCTCTGCCGGGACCGTGAGTCCGGCGCCTCGGCGGTCAGAGGTACGGATCTCCTGTTCGCTTGTGCCGTTGCCATCATCTCGAGCACAATATCCAGCTCCTCCTGGCAAATCATCCCACAGCGCAGGAGAAGCTGCAGATTCCGTAGGGCCGTATCCGATCTCTTGCTCATCCTCAGGACCTCCTCCCGGATTATTACTTATTATTTGTATAGTAATTTTAGTTTTCTGTCAAGCCCGGGATTAAGGTCCGCTGTGCAAGGAAATGGCTGCCCTCCCTTTCCTACCGGCCTCTCTCAACAGTAGAAGGCTCCGGCCATGAAGCTGACAACGGATTGCGTCGCTGTGTCCACAGCCTGTTCATAGCGCAGAAGCCTGCCGTTATCCGCTTCGATGATTCGTAACAGTGTGTAGATCGCAGGTACACCACAGACGTTGCGGCGGTCCCGCTCCTCCTGAATCCCTCGAAAGAAAGCTTCCGCCTCTCCGGTGAGAATCGCTTCGATCATACTTCGGTCTTCGGTCTCGATCTGTTTGAGAAGCTGTGGCTGCATGGTAACGTTCTGTCCGAACCGTTGTCCGATATGGCTCAAGTCCACCGCTGCGATGCAGCATACCTCCGAACTCCTCTCCTTCAGAGTCTTGCTTAAAGCGCTGATGAATTCGCCGATTTCAGGGTGTTCGGAGATGGATCCTCCTTGATAGAGCTCCGGAGGCAGAGAGCAGAGAACAGGAATGATGCGCAGGCGCTCTTCCCCTTTGTACAAATACTGCAGGAAGAGAACCTGAAACTCTATGGAGTGCTCGCCGCGGTGGCAGAACTCATCCTCGTAAAAATCCGTTCGGCAGCGGGCGCTGAGAGCTTCCAGGAACTCTCGATCCGTCGAGACCACTCCAAAGGGTGTTTTGAAGTCTTTGGCTGTCAGCACAAAGGGGCGTTTGGTCTCAACATGAACGATTCCCAGAAGCAGGAAGGTTCGGGCTGAGCACTCCCGGGCCAGTTCTGCGTAGCTCCAGGCGAAGCACAGCCCTCCCCGACGTAGATCTATATGGGGAGCGATCAGCCCCCGCAGCCTTCCCGAAGGACCGGCAGCCTCAGGCAGACCGGGTCCCTCTGGGGCGGTAAACACAGCCTCCAGCTGTTTCCGCAGCGCCTCGGCTTGAGCTTCGTAGGATACTCCGGCGCGGCTAGCCTCACGGACCGATGCGGCTCTGAACGTTTCCACAGCCTCTGCCTGGGCCTGCTGGAAGCGCTCCGACTCCAGGAACAGGGCGTCGTCGAGCTGATCGATGATCTGGCGAATCTTGTCACTAAACAGCAGATCCCCATACCTCCGGGTATATTCAGCCTGGATATCCAGGACCGAATGCTTTCCGTCGAACTGGGATATTATGAACAGTAGGGACTGAGGGATGAGCAGCAGCTTGTCGGAGAATCCTTGGGGGTCCCGCAGGCAAATCATGTTGTCCTGGGCGGGGATGGCTTCTACCGGACGGAGCTTGGGATATTCCATAACCAGCAGAACCACCATATTCTTCACGAAGCCTTTTGACAAGATCAGGCTAAGCGCGTAGGCTACCCACAACGCAGTGGGAATCGAGCAACTATGGAGAACGACTCACCATCATCCTGGCACACCCTTGATCCCGCCTCGGTATTGACCCATCTGGGCGGGAGCACCGATCGAGGACTCAGTGCTCAAGCGGCAGGTCAACGACTCAAGGAAGACGGGCCGAACGAGCTCATTGAACGGGGAGCCAAGTCGCCCCTTCGCGTCTTCGCCGAGCAGTTCACCTCTCTCATGATACTGCTGCTCATCGCCGCAGCAGCGGTATCCGGGATCGTGCTCCGAGAGTGGAAGGACGCCCTGGTCATCCTGGTGATCGTTATCCTCAACGCCCTGCTGGGTTTCTGGCAGGAGTACCGGGCCGAGAAAGCTCTGGCAGCGCTGAAGAGTCTGTCTACCCCCAAGGTCCGGGTATTCCGGGATTCCGAGGTGAAGGAAATCGCTTCGCGGGAACTGGTCCGTGGGGATATCGTTCTGATCGAAGCGGGAAATCTCATTCCGGCGGACTGCAGGATCGTCGAATCCGCCAATCTGAAGGTGCAGGAGGCCGCCCTTACAGGGGAGGCGGAAGCGGTGGAAAAAAATCCCGCTGCGCTCGGTGAAGAGGATCTGCCCTTGGGTGACAGGCGAAACATGCTCTACATGGGAACGTTGGTCGCCTATGGCCGGGCAACTGCGGTGGTAACGGCTACCGGCATGGCCAGCGAGTTGGGGAACATCGCCACCCTGATCCAAGAGACCGCTCCCGAGAAGACGGTCCTACAAAAGAAGCTCTCCTCCTTGAGTGTCATCCTGGTCTTCTCCGCTCTTGCCTTGATCGGCGTGGTGGCTCTGGAGGGGTGGCTGCTTCAGGGACAAAACCTTAAAAGTTTGTTTGTCACTGCGGTGAGCATGGCCGTGGCGGCGATCCCCGAAGGACTGCCCACGGTGGTTACCATCGCTCTAGCTCTGGGAGCCCAACGGATGCTGCGCCGCCGGGCGCTGATCCGCAAGCTGCCCGCTGTTGAGACCCTCGGTTCGGTTACCGTCATCTGTTCGGATAAGACAGGCACCCTGACCCAGAATCGGATGACGGTCACCGTGCTGGACCTCCTCGATCACCGTCTAGAGCTCTCCCAGGAAGAGGAGCAAAGCACAGCAGTAGATAACGTCATCGCAACTGGGGACCCCACGGCCGCCCTGATGCTCACAGCGGCCGCTCTGTGCAGTGACGCGGTTCTGAAGGAAGATAGTGAGAACTTCGAAACCCTCGGGGACCCCACCGAAGGAGCTTTGGTGAGCGCAGCGGCCCGGGCCGGACTGATCAAATCCGATCTGGAAGATGTACTTCCTCGGACAGGTGAGCTTCCCTTCGACTCAGAGCGAAAACGCATGACCACTGTACACTCCCTCACCAAGCTCAGAGATGTCGGTGGTTCCGCCGATCTTCCCCCTCGAACGGCCTCGCAGCCGGCACTGCCGGCGCGGCTGGCGGAGATCTTAGCTCCCTGGATCAAGGATCGGGAGATCGCAGTGTTCACCAAAGGAGCGGTGGACAGTCTTCTTGAGGTCTGCTCCTCGGTATGGACAAACAATCAACCGGAACCCTTGACGGAGAACTGGCAACGGCGGATCGAAGGGACAAACGAAAATCTGGCTGCCCAGGGAATTCGGGTTTTAGGAGTGGCTATGAAAGCCGGAGATCCCCGACAGAGCCAGGACCACTGGGAGAAGGATCTTGCCTTCATAGGAATGATTGGGATGCTCGATCCCCTGCGCACCGAGGTCAAGGATGCCGTGGAAACCTGCCGCCAAGCCGGGATTCGACCGGTCATGATCACGGGAGATCATCCACTGATCGCCCGAACTATCGCGAGGCAGCTCGGTTTTCACAATACGGAGCGTTTTCTCACCGGCAGAGATCTTGCTGGGATGGAGGTCGCGGATCTGGTCGAGGAGGTTGATCAGGTCTCCGTGTACGCCCGAGTTTCCCCGGAGCACAAGCTGAAGATCATCGACGCCTTCCAGGAAAAAGGCCACATCGTCGCCATGACCGGAGACGGAGTCAACGATGCCCCGGCCCTGAAATCAGCCGATATCGGTGTGGCCATGGGGATCACCGGAACCGATGTCTCCAAAGAAGCAGCGGCCATGGTGCTTCAGGACGACAACTTTGCCACGATCGTATCCGCGGTCAAGGAAGGCCGGATCATCTTAGACAACATACTCCGCTTCGTGCGCTATATCCTGGCCAGCAACTGGGCGGAGATCCTCGTGATGATGATCGCACCGCTTTTCGGTCTTCCCATCCCCCTGTTCCCCGTCCAGATCCTTTGGATGAACCTGGTCACCGACGGACTTCCCGCTCTGGCTCTGGGAGTGGAGCCTGGTGAAAGGGACGTGATGCGGCGTCCTCCCAGGGAGCCGGCCCGGCCGATCTTGACCTGGAATACGGGGGCACACATCCTGTGGGTCGGCCTGCTGATGGCTGTTCTGGCCCTGTGGGTCGGGGGGAGTCAGTACGGGATTTTCGGATCGACCCTTCTGAACAGCTTCTCCCATTCCGACAGCTGGCGAACCATGCTCTTCACTACTCTGGTTTTTTCTCAACTGACTCTGGGGCTGGGAGAGCGTTCTCGGCGAAGCTCGCTGCTCCAAATCGGATTGCTTTCCAACCGGTACATGTTGATCGCCGTGATCTTCACCTTCTGTCTCCAGCTGGCCGTGATCTACCTTCCCCTCCTGCAGGGATTCTTCACAACCGTGCCTCTCTCGGCCGCCCAAATCGGAATCTGCTTCGCTCTCAGCTTGATCATGCTGCTGGCTGTGGAAACGGAAAAACTCATAGGCCGGGTCATACACCGATGGGGATCATGATCCGCCGCAAGTTTTGGCCGCTGATCCTTCTGCTTTTCTGTCTACACTATCTTCCCGCAGAAGCGGTAACCCTCAAGATCGCTACTTTGGCACCGGTGGGCTCGCCCTGGGTAGAATCTTTGCGTCGCCTGTCTGCCGAGTGGGATCGTATCTCCCAGGGACGTGTCAATCTGAAGATCTATCCCGGCGGTATTGCCGGTGAAGAGGCGGACATGATCCGTAAGATGCGCATCGGTCAGCTTGCCGGAGCAGCTCTGACCCAGTTGGGATTGGGTCTGCTCGATTCCGCCATACTCGCCCTCAGTACTCCCTTCCTCATCCAAGAGGAGGGAGAGTTGGATTATGTGATGGAGCGCGCCAAGCCGTACTTTGAATCCAGACTGGCGGACAAAGGATATCGCCTGTTCGCCTTTTCCAAGGCTGGCTGGGTCCACTTCTTCGGTCGGGAGCCCCTGATTTTCCCGGAAGATCTGAAGCGGCTGAAGCTCGGAGTACCGGCGGGGGATGCCGCTTTTGTGGAAACCTGGCGCAGGATCGGTTTCAATGTCTTCAGCCTGCCCTTTGGGGATCTTCTAGTTGGACTCCAGGCGGGAATGATCGATGCTTTCTATGCCCCACCCGTGGTGGCCGCTTCCTTTCAGTGGTTTGGATCGGCTCGCCACATGTCGGCTCTACCCCTCGCCCCTGTGGTGGGAGCCATTGTGGTCACATCAGAGTTCATCGAACGTATTCCCTTGGATCTGCGCGAACCGCTGCTCGCCACCTTTACTACACTAGAGGGAGAGCTGAACGCACAGATGCGGTCCCTCGAATTGGAAGCTCTTGCGGTTATGCAGGAGCAGGGACTCGAGATCCATCCCATTCCTCCCGAAGCCGCGAAGCAGTGGCGCAGGATCGGGGATCAGGGAATCAGGGTCATGATCGGTCAATTCGTTCCCGAGGAATCCTATCGTCTAATCGTAGATCTGGTCTCCGAGTACAACCAGTAGGGACTCAAGAAAGAGCGGTGGATACCAGCACGATTCCCGCCAAAGCGATCAACGAGCCTATCGCCTCTATCGTTCGAACCCGTTCCTTGAAGAGCAAGAAAGAAAGGATAAACACGCAGAGGATATTGATGACACTTCGCAGGGGAAATACGATCGCACCTCGCAGATACCTCAGCGCCAGTGTGATGAGGGCGGTTGTAGGAACACTGGTCAGTCCCATGCTGAAGGAGATCAGCAGCATGCCCTTGTAGTTCTTCCATGAGCTGTTCTTCCTACGGAGGAACAGGGCTGCCGCAGACAATACCAACAGGGTCAGTCCCTGATAAAAAGCCAGGGTAAATGCGCCTCCCCCCGGACTCAAGGCTATATAGACCCTGGGCACACTCATTCCAATACCGGAAAACAGTGAGGAGAGAATGAGGAGGAGCCAGGTTCGGGTATCCGGAATAGCCGCCGCGGGACCGGATGAACCCTTACCTAAAGCAAAGAAGAGGATAGAGACAAAGATCAACGCGACTCCGAGGATCGCCATGGATTCTAAGGTCTCCCGGTAAACCAGGATGCTGAGGCCGAAGGGGACCAATAAGCTGAACTGAATGATCATCCAGCTGATGTTCAGCTTCGCTCGCTGGGCCACCCGGAAGTACAATCGCAGGGACAGGTGCATACTGATCCCGAAGGGAACGCCGAGCAGCAGCGCTTCCCGGCTGTAGATCGGTTCGCGGAACACGAGGCGAAACGCGGTAGTTACGAGAATAAAGGCTACCGAAAAGAAAAACATCACCGGGTCGGTAGGGTAGGCCTTTCGTTCTTTGAGCTTGTAGTTCAAGCTGTATAGAGCACCTGCCGAGCCGGTCAGAAAGGTGAGAACGAACCCGACGGACGTACTGGTCATGACGGCCAGTATAGGCTACCGAAGGTAAAGCATCCAGCCGACCTGCAACGTTGGGAGTAGGGACGGGCGCCATGCGGAAGCTCGCTTGACTTCTCCGGGGCGGGATCTCATACTGAAAAGCAGCTAGTCAAGGCGAGAAAGGATCTGATAACAGAGGTGGACGAGATACAGTGGTACTTTCCGCAAGAATTGGATCAAGTCCCGGAGATTCTCTCCCGGGAGGGAGTCGTGCCCCACAGCGGGGGAACCGGGATCCTCTGGGGCGGAATGACTCGAGTTCAAGGTCTGATGGACACGAGCCGACTGGACCTGAAGTTCGTTAGAGACCAAGACGGCTCGATTGTTCTGGGCGCAGCCCTGAGCTATACCGAAGCGGCGGAAGCACTTGCGAAAGCGGATCACGTGCTCACCCGGTCTCTATCCTCGGCAGCCACCGAACCGCTGCGCAACCGCATCTCCCTGGGAGGAAGCATCTCCATGTTTCCCTACTGGTCGGATTTGATGGGCCCTCTGCTGGCTCTCGATGCGGAGCTGTCCTTGGTCGGGATAAACAGCGGCACCTGTCCGCTTTCAGAGTACGTACAGAAAAGGAAGCTGCGGCAAAAGTCGTTGATCACCTCGATACGCTGGCCCGATACACCATGGCAGGGAGCGTATTACAGACACACCCGCACGCCCACCGACCGGCCCGCCTTCAGCATCACCGTCCTGGTTCTGCGGAAATCCAAGCGCATCGAAGAGATCCGCATCGTCCTGGTAGGATGCTCGGGACGCTATCGGCGCCTTATCGAGGTCGAACAGACTCTCAAAGGGGCGGAAGTCCCGGCCGAGCCGGTAAATTTCATCGACGCCGCTGCGGCGCAGCTTAGGATCGACTTTCCCGCCCGCATGGGATTCAGCGCCGAGTATCTGGAAGCCTGCGCGTCGGTCGAGTTGAAACGAGCCCTCGCTGCAGCCCTGAGGAGCTCATCATGACCGGTTCATTGCATATCAATGGCACGGAATTACAGACATCCTTTCGGGGCGACGAACTGCTTCTCGACGTTCTCCGTAACCTGGGCTGCACAGAGGTCAAAGAGGGATGCAGGGAGGGCGCCTGCGGATCCTGTCTGGTGCTTCTCGACGGGGTGTTGGTCAACTCCTGCCAGGTCCTGGCGGCCTCGGCTCTCGGACGGGAGATCACCACGGTGAAAGGACTGGGGAGCTTTCACGAACCTCACCCGATTCAGGAGGCCTTCGTCGAGGCCGGGGCGGTGCAGTGCGGCTTCTGCACCCCCGGAATGGTTCTGGCCACCTTCGCCCTGTTGAAAAAGAATCCCAAGCCCGAGGAGGCGGAGATCCGCCACGCCCTGGACGGCAATCTCTGCCGTTGTACCGGGTATGTGAAGATCATCGAAGCGGTGAAGATGGCTGCGGAAAGGATGGCCCGTCATGGCTGAGAAGCACGGGCAACGCACCCACGTGGGCCGCTCCCTCACCAAAAACGACTCCCTGGCTCTGGCCACGGCTCAGGAGCGCTTCACCGCCGACTATCCTCTGGACAACCCCCTTCACTGCGCCATTCTCTATTCCCCCCACGCCCATGCGGAGATCACCTCCCTCGATACCGAAGAGGCTCAAGTCCTTCCCGGAGTGGTGGACATCCTGAGCTACAAGAATGTTCCCCGGATCCTGCACACCTCCGCCGGACAGGGGTATCCCGAGCCTTCCCCCTACGATGCGGTTCTCTTCGACAATCGGCTGCGCTACGTGGGAGACCGGGTGGCCCTGGTGGCGGCGGAAACCGTTGACATCGCCCGGGAAGCTCTGCAGAAGATCCGGGTGGAGTACAACGTCCTGGAACCTCTGCTGGACAGGCGGCGGGCCATGGACGACGGGGTGCCCCGGCTACACGGCGGGGAGGACCACGTCAAAATTCCCGTGGCCTACGAACCGGAGAAGAACCTGGCCGCGGAAGTCCAGATCGCCTTCGGAGATCTGGACGAGGGATTCTCCCAGGCGGAGTTCATCGAGGAGCAGGACTACAGCCTGCCTGCAGCCTCTCACTGCGCCGTGGAGCCCCATGCCGCCTTAGCCTACATCGACGAGCGGGGCCGGCTGGTCATCGTCTCCACGACACAGGTTCCCTTTCACGCCCGCAGGATCGTCAGCAAGCTGATCGAGCTTCCCCTCCATTGGATTCGGGTGATCAAACCGAGAATCGGCGGGGGATTCGGGGGCAAACAGGAAGTGATTCTCGAGCCTCTGGTGGGTCTGGTTGCCTGGGGCAACCAACGACCGGCCCGGTTGGTGCTCTCCCGCCGGGAGGTGTTCGTCTCCACCCGCACACGTCACGCCGCCGATCTGCACATGAAAATCGGAGCCGCCAAGGACGGCAGCATCACCGGCTTGCAGATGGACTGCCTCCTCGATGCGGGGGGCTACGCCACCCACTCTTTGACCGTGCTGTCCAATGTCGGGGCCAAGGTCCTTCCTCTGTTCAACAAGATCGAAAACATCAGCTTCCACGGCCGCTCGGTGTATACCAACCTGCCCGTATCCGGAGCCTACCGCGGCTATGGGGCAACCCAAGGCTACTTCGCCTTCAATCAGCAGATCGACGCCGTAGCCCGCTGGGCCGCTCAGGACATGGTGGAGTTCTGCAAGCGCTGGCACATCCGCGAGGGGGAGACCTCCGGTGTGTTCAAGGCCCTCGGCGAAGGAAAAGAGGGAGTCAGCCAGGTGGTACACTCCTGTGCCCTGAGCCAGTGTCTCGATCGGGGCGCCCGGGCCATCGAGTGGAAGAAGAAGCGGGGCAAACAGATCCGGGTTGGGGAAGACAAGGTCAAGGGTGTGGGACTGGCTGTGGCCATGCAGGGATCCGGTATTCCCCTGATCGACATGGCTGCTGCCTCGATGAAGATGAACGAGAACGGTTCCTTCAACCTCCACATCGGAGCTACCGACATCGGTACCGGCTCGGACACGGTTTTAGCCCAGATCGCCGCGGAGGTGCTCAAGGTCCCCATCGAGAAGATCGTTGTTCTTTCCTCGGACACCGACCTCACTCCCTTCGATGTGGGCGCCTACGCCTCCTCCACCACCTATGTTTCGGGTCAGGCGGTCAAAGCCTGCGCAGGGAAGATCGCCGACCAGATCCTGGAAACCGCCACGGCTTTACTCGAGACAAAGCAGGAGAATCTGGTCATCGAATCCGAATCGGTTCGAGATCTTAAAACCAAGCAAACCATCTCCTACGAGGAGATCGCTACCAGCGCTACCTACAATCGGGATCAATACCAGATCCAAGCCCAGGCTTCCTACACCTGCGAGGAATCTCCTCCTCCCTTCATCGCCCAGTTTGCCGAGGTCGACGTGGACACCAAGACCGGCCGGATCGAGGTTGTACGCTTCGTCAGTGCCGCCGACTGCGGTCAGCCGATCAATCCTGTTCTGGCGGAAGGACAGATCGAAGGGGCGGTGGTCAACGGCATCAGCTACGCCCTCTGGGAGGAGTACCGCTACGACGCCGACGGCCGCATGACCAATCCCCGCTTCTGGGACTACAAGATCTTCACCGCCCGGGATACACCTGAGATCCAGACCATTCTGATTCCTACCGAGGAACCCTCAGGTCCCTTCGGAGCCAAATCGATCGGCGAGGTGGCCATCAACGGTCCGGCCCCGGCCATCGCCAATGCGATCTACGATGCGGTCGGGGTGCGTATCCGGGATCTGCCCATCACTCCGGAGAAGGTCTGGCGGGGGCTTTACACCATTGAGCACACCGAAGCGTCTGCCTCAGGCTCCGGCGAAGCCGAGACGGGAC
>Ga0114925_10001108_pt1 | contig 12882 bp, 10 predicted proteins | sample SumtaG_2_FD_87287 | JGI IMG/M metagenome (GOLD analysis project Ga0114925, IMG submission 87287) | Deep subsurface microbial communities from Indian Ocean to uncover new lineages of life (NeLLi) - Sumatra_00607 metaG | ecosystem: Environmental > Aquatic > Marine > Oceanic > Sediment | place... | reverse complement strand
TATTCCTTCGCAAACTCAAAATCCCTTTGGTCATGACCGGGTACTGCCATAACAGCACCAGCACCATATTCATAAATAACGAAATTTCCGATGTAAATAGGTACTTCTTCTTTATTTATTGGATTAATTGCATGTTTGCCTATGAACAAGCCTTTCTTTTTAATTTCAATATCTGTTCTTTCAAATTTATCTTGATGCATTACCTCTTCATATAACATTTTAAAATCTTCTTCATATTCCGTTCCAGTTACCCATTCACGAACCCAAGGATGTTCTGGAGCAAAGACCATAAATGTTACACCATAGAGTGTATCAGGTCTCGTAGTAAAAATATCAACCGTTCTTTTTTCCCCGACAATTGGAAATTTTATAATTGTTCCCTCCGATTTTCCAATCCAATTCCGTTGCATTATTTTTACTTTGTCTGGCCAATCAACAATATCTAACCCTTGGAGTAATTCTTCGGCATAATCTCTAATCTTTAGGAACCACTGAGTCAAAAATTTTTGGTCAACAACTGAATTGCACCTCCAACATTTTCCTCCCTGAGCTTGCTCGTTAGCTATGACTGTAGCGCATTTTGGACACCAGTTGACATAACTTTCTTGTTTATAAGCTAAATTCTTTTCTAACATCTGTAAGAAAAACCACTGATCCCATTTATAAAAATTGGGATTATGGCTATATATTTCTCTTGTCCAATCATATGAAAGGCCTATCCTTTTTTGCTGATTCATCATTGTATCTATATTTTTTTCAGTCCACTCTTCTGGATTAATGCCGTGATCTATTGCTGCATTTTCTGCTGGCATTCCAAACGAATCGTAACCCATTGGATAAATGACATTAAACCCATTCATTCTTTTAAAACGAGCATAACAATCTCCAATAGTGTAATTTCTAAGATGGCCCATATGGAGTTTACCTGAGGGATATGGATACATTTCTAATACATAGTATTTCTTCTTCTTGTGATCTACCTTGACTTCAAAAATTTTATCTTTTTCCCACTTTTTCTGCCATTTCTTTTCGATTTCTTCGGAGTTATATTCAACCATATAATTATAACACTTCTCTTAAAAATAGAGGATAGACTAAATATTTAATATTTTAATAATTGATACAATAAATTTTTTACGTAGGAATTTATAGTTAGAAAATCTGGATATTTCATAAAACAGGTTTAATTATAATGAATAAGTACATTATAATACGAAGTAACAAAACTTAATTTCCCATTTTTATTAGTGAGAAATGTGAATATTGAAAAAATAAGGATATCTATTGGGAGTGCTTCAGCTTTAGGTTTAGGATCAATTGTGAAGTTTAAAGATCTTCCTACTACATGCTATATAATGACCTTTAAAGAGGGTAAATGTACAGCAAATTGTGGATTTTGTCCACAAGCACACTCTTATCAAGGATCGGAGGGAATGCTTTCACGAGTCAATTGGCCTGTCTATTCTTTTAAAGACTTCTTAACAAAGTTAAAATATTTACGTTCCTCACAAAAATTTGAAAGAATTTGTATACAAACTCTCAACTATCCTGAAAATATAACAGATTTAATAAAAATTATAACTCAAATTAGAATTAATACTGATACTCCTATATCTGTAGCTATTCCTCCTACAACGCGGGAAAATCTAAAGGAAATAAAATTGATGGGAGTTGAAAGGGTGGGAATAGCATTAGATGGTACAACCCCTGAAATTTTTGATAATATCAAAGGTGGTGGTGTGAATGGGCCGTATAAATGGGATGACCATATTAATAAACTGATGGAAGCATTAGAGATTTTTTCTGAAGGTTTTGTGAGTACCCACCTTATAATTGGTTTAGGAGAAAAAGAAAAGGATGTAATAGAACGCATAGAAGAGTTACATAATTTAGATATTTTAATTTCACTTTTTGCATTTACACCGATAAAAGGAACAAAGTTTGAAAACAAAAATCAACCATCTCTTTTAAGTTTCAGAAAGTTACAATTAGGAAGATATCTTATTGTAGAGAAAGGTAAAACTCTTAAAGATTTCACTTTTAATCTGAAAGGAAGTCTCATTAATTTCAATATCAGTAAAACAGACTTAAGAAATATTATCAATGATACTAATGCTTTCTTCACATCAGGTTGTCCAGGATGTAATCGACCTTACTATACTTCAAAACCGTCTGGTCCTATTTATAACTACCCAAGAAAGCTAATTGAAAATGAAAGGGAAGACATTTATGATATTTTGTATAAATTAGTTAATTAAAGTAATATTTTGAAGAAAAATGGATACGTGGCGGTATTTACCATTAGATGTTAGAAATGGATTTTGGAATATGGCTTTAGATGAGGCCATATTAGAAATGGTAATTGGAAAGAAATCGCCAAATACATTGAGATTTTATAAATGGAAACCATCAACGGCGAGCATTGGAAGAAATCAAAGTTTAAATAATGAAATTAACATTGATTTCGCTAAGGAAAAAGGATATAATATTGTAAGAAGAATAACTGGAGGAGGCGCGGTCTTCCATGATGAAAAAAGAGAAATAACATACTCAATTATATGCTCTATAAAATTTTTAGAAAATTTAGGTGCTAAAAGAGTAATTGAACAATTTGAAATTATCACCCAAGGGATTATCAAAGGACTCACATTTTATGGATTAAAAACCGAAAAAGACATTATTCATTGTCCTGCTATATTATTAGAAGGAAAAAAATTTTCTGGAAATGCACAAGTGAGGAAAAAAGGTTATCTCCTTCAACATGGAACTGTTTTATTAGATTTTGATCCAGAATTGATGTATTCTGTATTAAAAGCACCTGATAACATTGGAAAATCTCGGATGGTAAGTTCTGTTCGCGCCAAATGTATTGGTATTAAAAATTACATACAAGACTATAATGAAGAAGAGTTGCTAAATTCATTGCAACGGGGTTTTCAACAATCTTTAGGCATAAACCTTGAGGAAAAGACTTTTTCAGATGAAGAAAAAGAATTAGCAAAGAGTTTTGTCAAAGATAAATACTCCAATTTAAAATGGTTGAATAAATATGAGTAAGACTCGAGAATTGTTGGATAAAATACAATCTGGAACTGCAACATGGACAGATTTTTCAGAATTTTTAAATTTAGATTCTAAAGACTTAGAACCTTTTTTTCAACTTGCTCAGAATATTACCAGGAGAAATTTTGGAAATATTTTGAAAATTTACAATCCAACAGCAAAATTCCCTGCTATTAGCATAACAGGGAGTAATTGCGCTTTAGAATGTGAACATTGTAATAAAAAATATTTGAAAGGAATGAAACAAATATTAAATAATAAGGATTTAGAGCTCTTTTTAAAAGATCTTCACAATAAAAATGGAGTGGGTGCATTAATTTCAGGTGGGAGCGAAATTGATGGCTCGGTACCTTTATATAATTTCTTAGATACCATTAAGAAGGTGAAGGAAGAAACAAATTTAATAATCAACACTCATACAGGGCTATTAAAGGAAGAAACCGCAAAAAAACTCGCAGAAGCTAATGTTGATATTATTTCTTTTGATATCAACATGGATGAAGAAGTAGTGCGAGACATATACCATTTAGATATCGATTTAGATGAATATAAAAAAGCTATCGATTTATTAAAAAAATACGATTTATATATTGTACCTCATATCTGTGTTGGATTACACTATGGTAAACTTAACAAGGAAATAGAGTCATTAAAATTTATTAAAGAAAATTTAGGACAGCCATCTTTAATAGTTGTAATTGTATTGATCCCTCCGAAAAATTCTGAAATAAATTTTGAGACACTGGAGCCAGAAGTAATAGCAAAAGTAATTGCAATCACTAGGTTCATTTTCCCACAAACAGAAATTTCATTAGGTTGTATGCGTCCTCGCGGAAATATAAAAGTGGAAGTGGAGAAAAATGCTTTAAAAGCAGGAGTAACAAGAATAGAAATTCCTTCAAAAGATACGTTAAAATGGTTAAAAAAAAATAATTCTGAAATTCAATTTAAGTATTATTCTGCTTGCTGTGCTATTCCTAATAAATTTGAAAATCTAGCGCAGAGCAAGAAATCCGAAATTAAAAGATATTTAAACATAATAAACTGATTTTTATGGATCTAACAAATGGAATTAATATTATTGGACTGAAAGATATTCCACTAGTTAAGAAGGGTGATGATATTCCAATGCTAATATTAGAAAGCCTAAAAATCATGGAATTATCTTTACTAGATGGAGATATAATCGTAATTGCTCAGTCTTTGATATCTAAAAGCAATGGTCGAACCAGAAATCTAGAAGAGATCACACCCAGTAAAAAAGCTCTTGAATTGTATAAAAAAATTTCTTCGAAATCACAAAAACAAGGGCTTCCAATAAAAGATCCTAGTCTGATTCAAGCTATTTTAGACGAGTCTAAGGATATAATCAAAAGGGAACACGTCTTGATAACTGAAACTAAACATGGATTTATTTGTGCTGATGCGGGAATAGATAAGTCTAACATTGAAGGAAAAGAAACTATTTCATTATTGCCTAAAGACTCAGATCGTGATGCCGAGAAAATAAGAGAAGAGATTAAAAAACAGACCTTAAAAGATGTAGGAGTGATTATCTCAGACTCATTCGGGAGACCATTTAGAATAGGAGCTGTAGGAGTTGCTATTGGAGTTTCTGGTATAAATCCAGTCTTAGATATGCGAGGAAAGAAAGATTTATTTGGGTATAAGCTTCAAACTACTATGATTGGTCAAGTAGATAGTCTTGCTTCAGCAGCCCAAATCGTAATGGGCGAGGCTGATGAGGGAATACCCATCGTTTTAATAAGAGGGTATAAATTTGAATTCAATAGGGAAGCAAAAATTGAAAGTATTATTAGGAACAAAGAAATTGATTTGTTTAGAGAACCCATAGATGAAAAATTAATTAGTTATATGAAAAAGCGTAGAAGTTATAGATTACCATTTGAAACTAAGAAAGTAAATAGAAAAGTTATTGAAGAATGTATTGAAATAGCTCGATGGGCGCCCAGTGCGCACAATGGACAACAATGGAGATATATTATAATAGAAAACAATGATTTACGTACAAAACTAATTAATAAAATGAATCAAAAATTAATAAATGATCTTGAAAAAGATGGTAAACCGGAAGATTTCATTGAAGCTAAAATTAAGAAAACGCGAACTAATTTCATTAATGCACCAAGATTGATTTTGTTATGCTTAGACAAAATGGAATTAGAAAAGTATCCTGATAATGAGCGGTTACAAAATGAATTCATTTTAGGTGTCCAAGGTATAAGTGCTTCAGCAACATATTTACTCCTTGCATTTGAGATTAAAAAATTGGCAGCTTGTTGGTATTGTGCTCCTTTATTTGCTAAGAATATAATAAACCAAACTCTAAAACTTCCTGAATCCTACGTGCCTATGGCATTTTTCACTGTAGGATATCCATTAATGAATATTCAAGCCCCACCTCGCAAAGAACTCCAAGAAATAATTTTTGAACCAAAAAATTAAGGTAGGAAATTTGTTATGAGTGATGATTATTATTTAATATTGGCGGGAGGGATTGGAGCTGCAAAGTTAATTGAAGGAATTGCTAACTTTGTAGACCAAGAATCACTAAAAATTATTGTAAATACTGGTGATGATATTGAATTATTTGGTCTTAAAATATGTCCTGATTTAGATATAATTACTTATACTTTAGCTGATGTAGTTGATAAGGAAAAAGGATGGGGTTATCAAAGAGATACATTTAATTGTCTCAATGTTCTTAAGAATTATTATGACACTGGCTGGTTTAATGCTGGAGATAAGGATTTAGCAACTCATATATATCGTACAGATTTGTTTAAAAAAGGTCTGAATAAAGACCAAATTACAAAACTGATTTGTGAAAACTTGGGAATAAAAGCTGAAGTTATCCCAATGTGTAATGAGCCTGTAGAGACTTATATAAAAACTCCGGATGATTGGCTACATTTCGAAGAATTTTTTATAAAGTATCGCTGTAAGCCGGAAGTCTTGAATATAGAATTCAGGGGAATTAACGATGCAACACCAGTAGAACAGATATTTGAATATATAAAAAAAGCTAAAAAAATAATAATATGCCCTTCTAACCCAATAGTGTCAATAGGAACAATATTGGGTGTAAAAGGTATTAGGAAAGCTCTTTCAAAAGTTAAGAACAAAATTTATGGGATAAGCCCAATTATAGAGGGAGTAACAGTTAAGGGTCCTGCTGATAAACTAATGAAATCCTTAGGTTTAGAAGTTTCATGTGTAGGGGTTGCAGAATTCTATCAAGATTTTTTAGGGCATTTTATTATAGATATTAAAGATCATGTGCTTAAACCTAAAATCCAAGAATTAGGAATAAAATGTTATTGTTATGATACATTAATGACTAATTTAAAGAAAAAAGTAGAATTAGCGCGGTTTTTAATAAATTTAGATTAATCATATAAACCTTATGCAACAGACTCAGTTGCTACTGATTCAGATGTTTCTTCCTCTTTTTCTTCTTCTTCAGCTTGTTCTAATTTAACATAGTCTCCTACAGATGTGAGAAGCTCTTTTATTCTTCCCTCTTGTTGCAAACGTATTATTAAGTTTCTATGTTTCACAAAAGAAATTAACTGTGAAATTACAGGAAAGAGTAACATAATCGGTAGTAATAAGACAATAATTACCTCAGGAGAATACATTACCACACTTTCTGTAATAGCATCAGGTAATTGAATAATGGTGTCTAAAAACCAAAGAGGATGAATGATGATGAAGCTAATAATTAATAATAACCCAACACGATAAATGAAATTTATTATTGTTGATATTGCGAGATTTCCAGCTCGAGGGGCCGAAGAACTCGCTGTTAATGTATCTCTTGCTTCACTATCTTCCTGAAAGAGGCGATTAATATATCTTCCGAGTCTCCTAGTTTTTGAAGCAGCGGTTACCAATTTTTTCTCTTCATCCTCTAATTTTCTTCTCTCAATCATTTCCTTTACGTATGAGAATCTTTTACCTGTTTTTGCAAAAAACTTTCCTATTGCTAGTCCCTCTTCATGCTCAAGTTCAATTTCTTCCATTCTTTTTTTGGCTTCTTCTTTTATCTTGTCAACATTTGCCGTAATGAAATGAGATTCACGTGCTAAAATATTTAATTGAGCCTCGAGGCGATCACTCCGCTCTAAGGATGGTTTTGTTACAGTATCAGTATAATTGATTTGAAATGCGAGTTCTAAAAATATATAAGCTATTATGGCAAATCCAATAACGGGGCTTGTTATAAAAAGTATAAAATTATCTATAGGAATTTCAAATAAAATTGGATCAAGTGGATCTGCCATTTGATCTAAATAATCAAAATGGAGACCAAATAAATTTAACATATCCCTTAATCCAAATACCATTAGAGGGAGTACAATCATAAGAATTATTGAACCAAGAGCAACAAGATGGTTTTTTGGATCGCTTTTAAAGAAAGCTCTGATAGCATAAATAACTGAGACTACAATTAAAATTTGAAATGCAAATAGGTATAAATCATTAAATAACACTTCTACTTCACTTAAAATTAAGTTAGGAATCTCTCCTAGTTTAGGAGTTCCGATTGAGAACCAACCACTTAAATACCTTTCGAAAAATACTTCGATAAAATTAAACATGTATTGGCTATATGCTCCTGCTGTTGCCATTGCAAAAATAGATGCGATTAATAATCCGCCCCCGTATATAATGTAAGAAAAAACATTTCTAACCGCTCCGAAAAAAGCTAAAATTACTAATTCATTATCTGCTGTGGTTATAACAGCATCGAAGTCAAAGATTGTTAAAAGGAAGGTAAGCAGCAACCATACATAAAATACTAAGTTTATTATTTTTAAAGTTAAGAGATAGGTTCTAGTCATTTTTTAATATGCCCTCCCTTTTTTCTTGGCTTCCATATAGTTACTTAGAATCTGATTCATCATATCATCAGGACCACAAGTTATAAGGTTTATGCCAGCATTACGAACTGATTGCTTAATTAATAGAATATGCTCCATCATTGCTTCACTTATAGCTTCAGCTAGAGCCTTATCTGTAGAAGATAGATCAATTTCATGAATCTCAAACCATGGGCTAAATGGATTAATAACAATTATAGTGTGATTGAATGGGGCCAATTTTTTTATTGCTTGACTAATTTCTTTAGGGTCTGCTTCCAAATCAGAAATTACAAAAATCAAACTACGTTTTTGAAAACGTCTTGCAAAAAATCCCATCGCTTCTCCAATTTTACATTTTCCTTCAGGTTTTACACGTGCAACGAAATCCAAAACTTGGTAAAAGTGATCATCCCCACTGTTTGGTTTTAAGAATTTAAAGTTCTTTTTATCTGAAAAAGTAAACACCCCAACACTATCTCGCCGAGTCAAAGCAACTTTCGTTAGAAGCATGCAAGCTCTTATAGCATATTCAAACTTTGTATTTTCAATTGCTCCTCCCGCCATTGTTTCTGAGGAATCGACTAATATCATTACAGTTACGTCTCGTTCATCTTCATATTCCTTCACAATTAATGATTGGGTACGGGCACTAGCTTTCCAATCTATTAATCTAAATTGATCTCCAAATACATATTTTCGCATACCATAAAACTCTGATCCAAGACCTTTTTGTTTTGATCTTTGCAAACCATAATTTAATTGTAGGGATCTTTTTGAACCCAGTATTTCAATTCTTTTAATATCGTCGTACGGGGGGTATACCAATATATCAGTGACACTATCAGGAACAATTCTCTCTACGGAATTAAAACCTAGTCTATCTTTAACTATAATAGATAAAGGTCCAAGGGCGTATTCACCCCTTACTTTTGGCTCCAGAACATAAGAAAATTTCACCGTTTTTTTTGGGTCAATTCTAGTAGATATAAAATTTTCACCTAATATTAACCTGAAAAGTTGAGGATTATAGTTATCCCTAATTTCTAAAAAATCAAAACCATTTCTTCCAGTATTTTCAATTATAACTTTGATGTGAACAAAATCATCTTTAAAGACTTTTTCTTTTTCTAATTCTCTATGGACTCGGAGTTCCTCCACATTCATTTTATAGTGGAAAACAGGCAGACTAATAATGGTACTAAACAATAATAAAATTCCAAAATAAAGAAGAAAATAATTTTCAAAAGCAAACCCTGCTGTAAGGAAAAATACAGCGAATAAAATTAAACTTCTACCCTTTCCACCTAATATATCAATTCACCTATCTGGTGTTAACCTTATTTATGTACTTAATGATTTTTATTTCACCATAACCTAAAAAAAGATGGTGATTCTTAGATTGGGATTGGAATTTCCTCTACTATCGATTTTAATACCGACTTTGAGTCTAAACCTTCAAGTTCTGCTTCGGGTTTTAATAGAATTCTATGATTTAGAGCTGGTACGATTAATGAGCGTACATCATCGGGTGTAACATAAGATCTTCCTAAAATTGCCGCCCGTGCTTTTGAGGCTTTCATAAGTGTTAAACTAGCTCTTGGACCACATCCAAGTGCGATCTGTGGATGGTTACGCGTTTTAATTATTAAATCTCTGATATACTTAAGAATTCTATCATCTATATATACGAGATTCATTATCCTTTGTGCTGCTAGTAATTCTTCTCCTGATGTAATTGCTTCAACTGAAGCAATATCTCCGGATAATTGTCTTCTCATAATCTCTACTTCCTCATCGTCTTCAGGATAGTCTAACCAAAGTTTGAACAGAAAGCGATCAACTTGTGCTTCTGGAAGTGGATATGTACCCTCCATTTCAACCGGGTTTTCCGTAGCAATTACAATAAATGGTTTATCCAAACTAAGAGTTTGACCTTCAATAGTTACTTGACGTTCAGCCATAGCTTCTAGAAGAGCTGCTTGAGTTTTGGGAGCGCTTCTATTTATTTCATCAGCAAGAACTACATTTGCAAAAATAGGTCCTTTCATTAAAACGAAAGCTCCTTCATTTTGATCAAATATTTTAGTTCCAGTTATGTCTGCTGGGAGTAAATCCGGTGTAAATTGAACTCTTCGAAATGAAATCCCAAGTGTATTTGCAAAAGTCTTTGCCATAACTGTTTTTCCTAATCCAGGAACCCCTTCTAAGAGAACATGACCATTTACTAAGAGTGCTATAAAGAGTTGTTGAAGAATATCACCATACCCGACAATGACTCGGCTTACTTCGCTGAGAACCTCCTGTGCAATTTCACGGATAGGTGTGACGTCAATTTCTTCTTTTTCGTAATACTTAGCTTTATCTGAAGTTTCCATTTTTTCATACACCTTTTTGTTTTTTTATTTTTGTTTTTAATTATTTTTGTTTTTGTTTTTTTTTTTTTTTTAAAGTTTGAACATGATTTTATATCATTTTATTAATATCACTCATTTCAAAGAATAATTCTTCGAAATCTTCTGCGTCTCTCACTTTATATTTTCCATCTTTAATGGAAAGGATCGTATCCATAAATTTAGATAATCTTTTTATCTTGGATTTTGCTATAGAAGGATCTTTGGCAATAACAAAATCTACAACACTTCTAGTACTAATTTTTTGTCCTTTCATTTGACTGTGAAGTTTTCTTTCTAATCTTCGATATAATAATTTTAAGGCTTCAGCATATTTGCTCTTATCTCTAAATTCTTCAATTTTTTGAGCAAAAAACGATGATGTTCTAAATCGAGCCTTTTCTTCCTTCTTTTCTTCCTCTTCTGCTATTTTTCTTTCTTCTTCTTTTTTATCTTTCTTAGGTAAATATTTTCTTAATGTGTAAAAGGCTAAAACGGGGTAAATCCAGGCGGTAATCGGATTTGTTGATAAGTGTACTATATATTGCATAATAAATCCAAAGATACCTGCTGAAGTAAGATCTCTTGAATATTCTGGTCGAATGTGAGCCTCATCAAAAACAATAATCCACTCATCTTTACTTCTCCCATCATTAATAAAGGTTAACCATTCAATAATATTTATAGCAAAATCCATGTTATCATAACCGGGTTCGTCAATTAACTCGTTATTAAACAAGCTAGCATCAGCCGACACAAAGATTCGAGGTTGATCCACACTCCCCATTTCGTGAGCTAAAAAGACTTGTTGTGAATATCCTCCAAGTGGAAAAGTCTCTGGAAGGGGAAATCCAAGATCTATTATACTCATAAAACCTAAATTAAGATCATCTTCGGGAGAGGTATATCTTTTATTGTCATCCTTATCAATAAATCCTGACATGGTTGTTTCTCCAACAGATGTCCAGCCAAACTGAGTAATAAATTCACCCCCAACAGCACAAGAAGCCCTTGAAAGAATCACTTGAGAAATTGAGTTTGGATAAGACATGGTTGCATGTGGATTGAAATTCTTTATTACTGGAAATTCTGGGGTAGTATCATATGAAGCATTATCACGTAAGATTCCATTGGGAAAAATAGTTAAAGGAACACTAATATCCGGATTAAACACACTTGCAATAAGAATTTCCCACAAAAGAGTACTAGTCGAACCATGATCATGGCATATTAAAAGCGAATTGGATCCATTAAAAAAATTAATAAAGAAAGGTACTTCAAAAATAGGATCATAAAACTGATTAGGTCCCATCAATATTAGGAGGACGGATTTATCTAATCGTTCAATAGCACTTAAACTAGATTGTACTGTCATAACTTCGTACCCTTCTGTTTCAATTGTGTCTTTTAGTTCGGAACACCCATTCCAACGGTCATTATATACTGAAAAGTGTTGAGTGTTTTCACCCCTGTCAATAATGGGAGAAAGAATTGGGATAAAAGAAAATATAAAAATAATAAGAAATAAGGCATTTTTATAAATCGATCCTGACTTGATTTTCTTTCGAGATTGAGTTTGGCGCGATTTTTGAGATGTGGCATTCCTTAAAACAATAATAAAACCAAGACCGCAAAATATAGCACCAATATAAGACAATAGTGGGAGATAGGTTAAAAATACAGGAAAGCCTTCGGGATCAAATATTTGATAACTAACCGAAAATTCACTAAGCACAATCCCAAAAATTATGAGAAATATCGTGAAAAATGAAAATATTATCCCTTTTGAGATATTGATACTTTTTGTTGTAGCTTTTCCTGGTTTTACCATCTTCTCTTTTACTTCTATAATTGTTGCTATTTATATATAATTTAATAACATGAAATAGATTTATAACGAGAAATTAACAGTTTTTCCCGTAATTTCGTTGTATAGATTGGAGAATAAATCTATAGTGAAATTTAGTTCTTTTGTAGTCGGTTCTACTCCGCCATAAATAATATCTTCGATTTTTTTAATGAATGGATACACTGATTCCGGTTTTAAGCCTTTTTCTAGTTCATTTACGCATGTTATTGCATATTCTCGAATAGTTTGATGCGTCAATCTAGGTTTCTTAAATTTCACATTAATTAGATCATCATAGACTAGATATATGTAAGCTATTGCTTCTTTTGGTCTATTTGTATCTACTAATACTTTTACATTTTCAAATTTCTGTTTTATATCTATTTCTGGTTCAGATCCCTTTTTTTTCTTTTTAGCCTTTTTTTTCTTTTTAGCCATTTTTTTTACCTACTTCTGTATTTTTTCAAATAATTTAATTAATAATTTTTTTTGAATTTATAATTTTTTGTACTTCTTTTTAATATTTGAATTTGTAATTTTCATAATTATCTTGATTAAAAATTTAAAACAAAATTATATCCTGTTAATTGAAAATAAATTGGTGAAAATAATTCACACGTTTTATAGAAATCTTTTTCTGTTATTTTATATGGTTTACCATAAATTATTTCCTCAACTTGTTGAATGAATG
>Ga0114925_10001107_pt1 | contig 12889 bp, 10 predicted proteins | sample SumtaG_2_FD_87287 | JGI IMG/M metagenome (GOLD analysis project Ga0114925, IMG submission 87287) | Deep subsurface microbial communities from Indian Ocean to uncover new lineages of life (NeLLi) - Sumatra_00607 metaG | ecosystem: Environmental > Aquatic > Marine > Oceanic > Sediment | place... | reverse complement strand
CAAGGCGCTGCGGGACGGCGCACCTCCGCCGCTGGGTTAGAACGTGGTCAGTTTGCGGACGGGACGCACTTCGCTGGGTGTAATTGGCTCATCATCGCGCTCATGACAGCGTCTCGAAGAGCCGACGCATCAAGAGCATGCGTGGGACGAGGGACGAGATATACAAGTGCTCCTCGAGCGTGTGGGCGCCGGCGCCGTCAACACCGAGGCCGTCTAGAAGTGGGACGCGATCGGCCACGAAACAGGCGTCGCTGCCCCCGCCCGTCCATGTGCCGACCAACTCGAAACCAATCTCGGCAGCGAGCCCCTTTGCGTGGGAGAATAAGCTGTCGATCGCTGGCGTGCGGTCGAAGGGTGGTCTGGTGATGCCGCCTTCGATCTTTAGGGTAACGTCGTCGTCGTAGGATTTTCGCTCCATCAACCAGGCGACCATCTCCTGGCCGACAGCCAGGTCGTTGAAGCGAATGTCGAGTTGGGCGCGACAATGTTCCGGGATTGTATTGACAGCACTGCCACCGTCGATGAGGCCGACGTTGGTGGTGATTTTACGGTCATAGTCCGTCCGTGCCTCGATGTCGACGATTTGGCGGGCCATCTCGAGAATCGCGCTCCGCCCGTAGCTGTGACGCCCGCCTGAGTGGGCAGGCCGTCCATGCGTGGTCATACGAAACCGGGCAGAACCTTGTCGGCCGACGACAATTTTGCCGCCGTCACGGGCCGGCTCGGTCACCAGCACAAATTTTGCGCACTCACCTGCGGCCTCGATGTGGCGGCGCGAGGTTGGGCTGCCCACTTCTTCGTCCGAGACGTAGAGGAAACGGATGGGCAGCGGTGTCGTGCGGCCTGCTTCGACGATCGCGCGGTAGGCAACCCACGCAAGGTAGGCGCCGCCCTTCATGTCGTAGATGCCGGGGCCGTAGGCTTTGTCGCCGTCAATGCGATAAGGCAACGTCTCGAGCGTGCCTGTCGGATGCACCGTGTCGAGGTGGGAAAGAACGAGAATGCCTTTTTCCTCTCCACCCCAGGGTGACGCGACCGAGAGATGATCGCCGCGACCGTCGGTGCCCGCAATTCGCTCCGTCGTTGCGCCGATACCGTCATAGTTGGCCTGGACGATATCCATCATGCGATTGACGCCGGCGACATCTGCAGTCTGGCTCTCAACCTCGACCCATTCGCGGATCCCGGAGAGAATTTCTTCTGGCGAGGGCGTGTGCATGATGGTCTCTCACTCGTTCTTGGGTGTTGGCTCGTCGTTCAGATGACAGGCGGCATAGCGACCGGGGGCAATTTTCTGGAGCGCCGGGACCTCGCTTTGACAGCGTGCAAAGGCGTGCGGGCAGCGAGGATGGAAATGACATCCGCTTGGTGGGTGGATGGGAGAGGGGATCTCACCCTCGATTGGTTTGAATTGCCGCTTGCGCTGGTCGAGACGCGGGATTTCTGCAAGCAGTGCGGCTGCATAGGGGTGATTGGGTTGCTCGAATAGCACCTCGGTTGGCGCCACCTCGACAACGCGACCGAGATACATGATGACGACGCGGTCGGAGATATGCTCGACCACGCTGAGATCGTGGCTTATGAAAAGGTAGGTGAGATCGAACTCCTCGCGCAGATCCATGAAAAGATTCAAGACCTGGGCTTGGATCGAAACATCAAGAGCGGCAATCGCCTCGTCGCAGACCAGGAAGTCCGGTTTGACGGCAAGTGCGCGGGCAATGCCGAGCCTTTGGCGTTGGCCGCCGGAAAACTGATGTGGGTAGCGCCGTTTGCACTCCGGATCGAGCCCGACGCGCTTCAGAATATCGTCGACATAGTCGGCAAGGCCGCTCTTGCTTGCAAGGCCATGGACGAGCGGCGCTTCGCCAACAATGGTCTCGACGCGGTGGCGCGGATTGAGAGAGGCGTAGGGGTCTTGAAAGATCATCTGGACGGCGAGTTGGGCCCGTCTTGCTTGCGGTCCGCTGAGCTCGGCGTAGTCCTCGCCGTTGAAGAACACGTGCCCCGAAGTGGGCGCCAAGATGCCCGCAACCATGCGACCGAGTGTCGATTTCCCGCAGCCCGACTCTCCGACAAGACCGACCACCTCTCCTTTTTCCACCCCAAGATGAACCCTGTCGACGGCACGGACCACCTGCTCGTGCAGATCAGCGCCGAGGTGGGTGGCGATCTTGCCCGCAAAATCAAGCTTTTTGACGAAGTCCTTAGAGAGGTCGTGGGTCTCGATCATCGCGGTCATGGCTGACGCTCGATTGCAGTCATAGGGTGATGGCAGCGCAGCCGGCGGCCATCAAACGGCGTTGTTTCATCCGGCGTTTGTTGGCAGTTGCTCTGGGCGTTCGCACAGCGGCTGCGAAACGCGCATCCCGGCGGAAGGTTGAGCAATGAGGGCGTCATCCCGGGGATCTGCCGCAAGCGTTCACCGCGCTTGTTGTGGGTTGGTACCGAACCTATGAGGCCGGCGGTGTAGGGATGCATGGGCCGGTCGAGCACGTCATCCGACGGACCCGCCTCGACGATGCGGCCCGCATACATGACGCAAATGCGGTCGGCAAGACCGGCGACGACGGCCAAGTCGTGGGTGATCCAAATCAGGGCCGTACCTGTTTGCCGGCAGAGCGTTTGCGCCTCGTGGATGATTTGAGCTTGGATGGTGACATCAAGCGCGGTTGTCGGTTCGTCGGCGATGATGAGATCGGGCTTGTTCACGAACGCGATGGCGATTGCGACCCGCTGGCGCATGCCGCCCGAGAGTTGATGGGGGTAGGCCTTGAGCCGCTCGTTCGGTGATGGAATGCCCACCTGACCGAGGGCGTTGCGGGCGACCTCTCGCGCCGCGGCTCGGTTGAGCTCGCGGTGGGCGCGGACCGCTTCGATCATCTGCGTATCGATGCGCAGCACCGGATTGAGTGTCATCATGGGATCCTGGAAGATCATTGCGACCTGGTTGCCGCGGATCTCACGCAATCGCTCGGCGTTGGCATGAACGAGATCCTCGCCCTTGAGCCGAATGGAGCCCGAAACGACTTTGCCCGGCGGATCGACGAGCCCGACGATTGAAAATCCCGTCACGGTCTTGCCGGATCCCGACTCACCAACCAGGCCGACGACCTCGCCTGCACCGACACTAAAGCTGACGCCGTCGACGGCCTTGACGATACCGGCCTTGGTGAAAAAATGGGTTGCCAGATCGACAACCTCCAGCGTTGGTACTTGGTCCGTCATCGCTGCAGCCTCGGATTGAGGACGTCGCGCAGTTGATCGCCGACGAGATTGATTGAGACGATGGTGAGCAAGAGCGCGATACCGGGAAAGAAGCTGATCCAATATCTGCCGCTCAGCATGTATTCGAACCCGTTTGAGATCAGCAAGCCGAGGGAGGGTTCCGTCTGCGGCAAGCCGACGCCGAGGAACGATAAGGTCGCCTCAAGCGCGATGGCGTGGGCGGTCTGCACGGTGACGACGACGATGAGGGGCGCGAGGCAGTTGGGTAGGATGTGGTGGAACAAAACGCGCTTGTGGGAAAGACCGAGGCAGCGCGCGGCCTCGACATATTCCTTTTGCCGTTCGACGATTGCCGTGCTGCGCACGGTTCGAGCGTAGTAGGCCCACTGCACGGTCACCAGCGCGATCATGATCTTGTCGACGCCCTTGCCGAAAACGGCGAGCAGCATGAGTGCGATGAGGATCGCCGGAAACGAGAGCTGCAAATCCACAATGCGCATGATGAGGGCCTCGACGCGCCCGCCGCAGTAGGCGGCCGTGAGACCCACCGACGAGCCGATGATCATGGCGATGATGCCGCTCACGACGCCGACGGAAAGCGATATCCTGAGGCCATAGAGGATTGCGCTGAATAGATCGCGGCCGGCCCCGTCCGTTCCCAATAGGAATGTGTAGCCCTGATAGCTCTTCGAGCCAGGCGGAAGGCGGCTCTCCATGACGTCGACTTGGGCAAGATCGTAAGGGTCTTGGGGGCTGATGAGCGGGGCAAACAGCGCGCCGAAAACAATGACGAGGAAAAGCGCGAAGGCAACGGTCGCTACCCAGCTTTCGAAGAAATCGGAAACAAAGCGGCGAAAGGGGGTTTGGAGCTGGCCGGCGAGTTCCGTTGGAGCGATTTCGGTATCCTGATCGGCGGTCGTGGTCATGTCTGGCTCTCGCCAATGCGAACGCGGGGATCAAGCACCGAATAAAGAACGTCGACAATGAGGTTGATCAACACGAAAAGGAGGACAATGACGATGAGATAGGCGACGATGACCGGGCGATCGAGCTGCTGAATGGAATCGATCAGCAGCTTGCCCATGCCGGGCCAGGCAAAGATCGTTTCGGTGACGACCGAAAAGGCGACGAGATTGCCGAATTCGAGCCCGAGAACCGTTACCACGGGTATCAGAATGTTCTTGAGAAGGTGGACGAAAATGATGCGGTTTTCGCTCAACCCCTTGGCACGGGCGAACTTGATGTAGTCCTGGTATATGGCCTCTCGGGTGCCAGCCCTCGTAAGGCGGATAACCAGGGAGATTTTCAGGAGCGCCAGATTGAAGGCGGGCAAAATGATGTGACTTAAACCGTCGAGGGTGAAGAGGCTGGAGGATATTCCGAGAAAGGTCGCGACCTCGCCGCGCCCAGTTGCTGGTAGCCAACCCAGCATGACGGCGAATACCATGATGAGCATCAGCCCGACCCAGAATGTCGGCAGGCTGAAGCCCAGTATCGACCCCGCCATGATGGTCTTTGAGCTCAACGCATTGGGTCTCAGCCCGGCATAGAGACCGAGCGGAATGCCGAACACGATCGCCATGACGAGTGCCGTGAAAGCCAGCTCAAAGGTTGCCGGCATGCGCTGGAGCACGAGCTTTAGGGCCGGCTCGCCAAAAATGAAAGAGCGGCCAAAATCGCCGGAGAGAGCGCCCTTCACGAAATAGAAGTACTGCTCGCCGATCGGCCTATCGAGACCGAGCGCGCGAATGGCGCGTTCGATGTCTTCTTGATCGGCCTCGGGATTGATCAGCATGTCGACCGGGTCGCCGACAACATTGACGCCGAAGAAGACGATGAGCGACATCACGAACACGACCACCGCGCTTTGCAGCAAGCGCCGGATCACGAAGGCCGTCATGCCAGTGCTCCATTAATGATACCGATCGGCCGGCGGCAGAGGGTACAACCGGCCGACAGATTGGCTCCTATTCGGTGACGCCCATGGCGACGGTTCGCTCGTCCGTTCGGGCCTTGTACTTGAGCCCCTTCTTGGCGGCCCAGGTGTTGACCTGATAGTGGAGCGGAATAATCGCGACATCGGCGATCGCCATTTCGGTCGCCTTGGCCAACAACTTTTGGCGCTTGGCGTCATCGACGGTGGCAAGAGCATCCTCGATCAGCTTGTCGATCTCGGCATTGGAGTAGCGACCGCGATTTGAAGCGCCAAAGCCGCGGGACTTGTCATAGGTATGGATGAGCGACTTCAGCGGTGAAGACGCCTCGCCGGACCCTGCGCCCCAGCCCACCAGAATGAAGCTGAACTCCGGTGTCTTGTCCGGTCCTCCGCGCGAGGCACGCTTGAAATAGACCGAGCGGGGCATGGTCTCGACCGCGGTTTTGATGCCGATGCGGGTCAGCATCTGTGCGACAGCTTCAGCGATCTTGGCGTCATTGATGTAGCGATCGTTTGGGCCATGGATTGTTATGCTGAATCCATTGGCCAAGCCGGCATCGGTCAGCAACTTCTTCGCAGCATTGGGATCGTGCTCCAACGGTGCCAATTTCGGTGATACGCCGAAAAAACCCTCCGGCAGCAGCTGGCCAGCCTTGATCGCGACGTCCTCCATCACGCGCTCGACAATGGCATCGCGGTTGATCGCCTTGGAAATCGCCAGGCGTACGCGTGGATCCTTGAGCGGGTTTTTGATGTTGCTGCCATCCTTTGCCTTCACGAATGGCGAGGCATCGCGGTCATGATCGAGATGGAGATAGATGACGCGGTTGGAAATGCCCTGGGACAGCTGGACCTTGGGCTCGTTTTTCAGGCGCTCGATGTCGGTCGTGGGCACACTTTCGATGACGTCGACATCGCCGGCAAGCAGGGCCGCGACACGGGACGGTCCGGACTTGATCGGTTTGAACGTGACTTTGTCCCATTTCGCCTTGTCGCCCCAATAGTCGTCGTTGCGGGTAATGACGATGCGATCGCCCGGCACGTATTCCACGAACTTGTAGGGCCCGGTGCCGATGGCCGCCTTGCCGGAGTTAAAGTCCTCGGTCTTGGCGCCCGCTCCGCTCTTCTTGGAGACAATTGGGAATGTGGACATATCGTTCGGCATCAACGGGTAAGGCCGTTTGGTCTTGATGTGCACCGTGTGGTCGTCGAATTTCTGGACCGTCTTGCCCTTGATGTACGTGGCATAACTCGAAGGGCTGTTGGGCACGTTTGGCGCACGCTCGAAGGTGAAGATCACGTCGTCCGCGGTAAATGGCGAGCCGTCATGGAACTTCACGTCTTTGCGTAGCTTGAACTCCCAGGTGGTATCGTCCAACGGCTTCCACGACACCGCGAGACCGTGGATGAGCGACTGCTTCTCGTCAGTCTTCACAAGACGGTCAAAGATATGCGTGGCAAAGGCATTGTTGGGACCGAGATTGTGAAAATGAGGATCGATCGAGGTGGGCTCTGAAGCAAGTGCGATGGTGAGATCCTTGGCCAGTGCCGGTGTCGCCAAGCTCACAGAAGCTAGAACGAACGCAAAACATAAGATTCTTGCTGGTGACATGTCTTCCTGGTCCTCCCTTAGGTGGCGATGAATGGTGGCGTCAGCGCTGCCACTTCACCGCATGTTGTTTTGGGTGTTGGCCGCCGACCAACACCCGCGCCGATTATGTTCGAGTTTGCATGCCGCGCAAAGTCCAATACGCGTATTGGTGGAAGACGCGGCGGACCACGTGCCCGAATGGGCCGAAGTTTTGTGGCGAGTCTGGCTCGATTCACCGTTGACGTGCAGCGAGCGCGTTAAGTTGTTGAAAAGTCAGGCCGTGACGGCAGCTGGCGAGGGCGCACGTCAGATTTGTGTGGCAATTTGTCTTGGGCGGGTGGCAAGGCCCCGGATTTCCTTATAAGAGCGGGGCGATCGGGCGGGATATCAAGGGGATCATTGCTTTGCTCGGCCCACGTCACTACCTTCGCGGCGTGGTGTGAGCGCCCCCATACAAAGCGGTTGTTACGAACTTTGATGAGCGAGGCGATGCTTGCGCTTTGAGAGCGTCGCCAAGATGGCAGAAGGACGGATGCTGGCTCATGACAGAGCGGCGAAATCACTTGCGGCAACTGGAAGCCGAGAGCATCCATATCCTTCGAGAAGTGGCGGCTGAGTTCGAGCGCCCGGTGATGCTTTATTCCATCGGCAAGGATTCCTCGGTCCTGCTGCACGTGGCGATGAAGGCGTTCTATCCGGCCAAACCGCCGTTCCCGCTTTTGCACGTCGATACCACCTGGAAGTTCCGTGACATGATCGCGTTTCGCGACGAGACTGCGGCGCGGCTCGGACTCGAACTGGTGGTCCACGTCAATCCGGAGGGGGTTGCGCAAGGCGTCGGGCCGATCTCGCACGGCAGCGCGCTGCACACCGACATCATGAAAACCCAGGGCTTGCGACAGGCGCTCGATTTGGGGCGCTTTGACGCCGCCATTGGCGGGGCGCGCCGCGACGAGGAAAAATCGCGGGCCAAGGAAAGGGTCTTTTCACACAGATCGCGGCAGCATCGCTGGGACCCGAAAAACCAGCGTCCGGAACTTTGGGAAATCTACAACGGCCGCCTGGCGCCTGGCGAGAGCATGCGCGTCTTTCCGCTCTCCAATTGGACCGAACTCGATGTCTGGCAATACATTCTTGAAGAGCAGATCCCCATCGTCCCGCTTTACTTTGCCGCGGAGCGACCGGTGGTCGAGCGCGATGGCATGCTGATCATGGTCGACGATACGCGGTTTCCTTTGGCGCCTGACGAGCGGCCGCAGATGCGCCGGGTGCGCTTTCGCACGCTTGGCTGCTATCCCTTGACTGGCGCCATCGAGTCGTCGGCCACAAATCTCGAGGAGATCGTTGCCGAGTTGCTGGCGGCACGGACTTCTGAACGTCAGGGCCGCGTGATCGACCAAGACGAGACCGGCTCGATGGAAAAGAAGAAGCAAGAAGGCTACTTCTGATGTCTCAAACTGGAGATGAAACCCGACCATCCGTACGGCACGCCGCTCCAAATGCCGAGCGGCAAGGCGATGCTGGCGCGGTTTTTGCGCAAGAGGGCGAGAAGGGCCTGCTCAAGTTTTTGACCTGCGGCAGCGTCGACGACGGCAAGAGCACGCTCATCGGGCGGCTGCTCTATGATTGTCAGCTCATCATGGAAGACCAACTGGCGACCCTTGAAAGCGACAGCCGCAAGATTGGCACGACGGGGGGCGATCTCGATATGGCCTTGCTGGTCGACGGTCTGCAGGCAGAGCGCGAACAGGGCATCACCATTGACGTTGCCTATCGCTATTTCACCTCGCCGCAGCGCAAGTTCATCGTCGCCGATACGCCCGGCCACGAGCAATACACGCGCAACATGGCAACCGGAGCGTCGGCCTGCGATCTGGCAGTCATCCTGGTGGACGCGCGCAAGGGTGTGTTGACGCAAACCCGGCGCCATAGCTGCATCGTCCATCTGCTCGGCATTCGCCATGTCGTGCTGGCTGTCAACAAGATGGATCAGGTCGACTACGCCAAGGAGCGGTTCGAGGAGATTCGGGAAGAATATCTCGGGTTTGCCGAGGCGCTCGGTATTGCCGAGATCACCTGCATTCCGGTCTCCGCCCTTCATGGCGACAATGTCGCCAATGTGAGCCACAAGATGGACTGGTATCACGGGCCGAGCCTTTTGGCCCACCTCGAGACGGTCGAGGTTGGCGATGCCATCGTGGACAAGGCATTGCGCTTTCCCGTGCAGTGGGTGAACCGACCGAACCATGAGTTCCGCGGCTATGCCGGCACGATCGTGAGTGGGCGCGTGAAGGTTGGCGACGAGATCACCGTGCTGCCGTCGGGGCGATTGAGCCGGGTGGCGCGGATCGTCAGCTACGATGGTGAGTTGGAGAGCGCAGCTGCCGGCGACGCGGTGACCCTCGTGCTTGCCGATGAGATCGATATCTCGCGCGGCGATGTGATCGCCTCGCGCGAGGCGCGACCGGAGATTGCCGATCAGGTGGCGGCCAACGTCGTGTGGATGGGCGATGAGGCGATGCATCCGGGCCGACCGTATCTCATCAAATGCGGAACGCGCTGGGTTTCAGGTACGGTGAGTTCGCTCAAGCACAAGCTCAACGTCGACAATCTCGATCATATGGCAGGGCGTGATCTGGAGCTTAATGAGGTCGGCTTTTGCAACCTCTCGTTCGATCGTCCAATCGCCTTCGACCCTTACAAGGAAAATCGCGCCACCGGTGGCTTCATCATCGTCGATCGCATTTCCAATGCAACGGTTGGCGCCGGCATGTTGGAATTCGGGCTGAGGCGCGCGACCAACATTCACTGGCAGGCGCTCGATATCAACAAAGGCACCCGGGCCGCGCAAAAGGGACAGCGCGCCAGCTGCATCTGGTTCACCGGGCTCTCCGGTTCCGGCAAATCGACGATAGCCAACCTGTTGGAAAAGCGCCTGCACGATGCCGGCAAGCACACCTACATCCTCGATGGCGACAATGTGCGCCACGGCCTCAATCGGGATCTCGGATTTACCGATACCGATCGGGTCGAGAACATTCGCCGGATCTCCGAGGTGGCGCGACTCATGGTCGATGCCGGGCTTATCGTGGTGGTGTCGTTCATCTCGCCGTTCCGGGCCGAACGACGGATGGCTCGCGAGCTCTTCGGTGAAAGCGATTTTTTGGAAGTCTTCGTTGATACGCCCATTGAGGTTTGCGAAGCCCGCGATCCAAAGGGGCTCTACAAGAAAGCACGGCAGGGCGAGCTGAAGAATTTTACCGGCGTCGATTCCGACTACGAGTCGCCGGAAAATGCCGAAGTTGTGCTGAAGGGGGGCGAAAACACGCCCGAGCAGTCGGTCGAGCTGTTGCTCGATAAGCTCCAAGCCGATGGCACGATCTAGGGATTCGGTGCTCGGTACGAATTGTTCTCCGCACGCAACGTCTTTTTTGCGGTGCGCGGCCAGTGTGTAGGCCTGCCCAGGTCGCTTCAACAAATTTCAAGACGGCCCGGCTGCCCTATCGGGATTGGGCCTTGGTAGCCAAAACGATGTGCGCCGGCATGGAGAATACCGCAGTGCCGTCGCTTTGCTCAAAGCGTTTCATCTCCACCAGTGCCGCTTGCAGCAATTCTTCGTACTGTGCGTCGTTGATCTCATCGGCCAATGTCCAACCCTTGATATCGGTAAAGACCCAGGCTTCGATGGAGGGAAACCGGGCGTTGCCGTCCTCGGTTCGGATTTGAGCAACTGGAATGTTTGCCTTTTCCAATAGTGCCGTGAGCACCCCTTTATCTCCGAGCGAGAAAATCGGCAGCATGGTTTTGGCAATCTCGTCACCGAATTGGCGTTTCAGAAGATCCGTCATGGCCGCGTAGCCGGGCGTTCGATCGAGACTGTCCCAGACCGCGACGGCCAAGCGTCCGCCCGGCCGCAGAACGCGCCACATCTCTTTCAATGCGGCGACGCGGTCCTCGAAGAACATCAGGCCGAATTGGCTGACGACGGCATCGAATGTGTTCGCCTCGAAGGGAAGCGCCTCGGCTGGTCCCAGCCTCCAGTCGATATCGGGAGTGCCGCGTTCAGCGACGGCGAGCATGCCCTCGTTCACGTCGAGGCCAGTGACCTTGCCGCCGGGACTGACGTGGCTGAGAGCTGCGCGGGCCAGAACGCCGGTTCCGCAACCGACATCCAAAACAGTTTCACCGGGCTTTAGCGACGCAGCGTCACATACGCGCTCGGCCCACCCCTCGAACAAAGCCGGCACGAAAAATGATTCATAGACTTCCGCAGCCGATGTGCTGACTTGTCCTTTTTCGGATGCGTCCACTGCACTACTCCATTGTGTTGTCCCAAGCCCCTTGGCACGTCTGCGCACGCTTAAGGCGTGCAAGTACAGAAGCGGAGATGGTTGATGTCTCCGTAGCGCTCACGAGCCATCCTCTCGTCAACTTGAGATTAGCAGATTGGGCGTGTCGGCGGAGAGTGTGGATCGAAAAGTCTTGCTCATTTTAGTCACGATTGCAGGCCCCGACGCCGACTTCGGCCGGGGTTTGCCGCGGCAGACGAACACACAGTGCCGGACTGGAGCAGCCTCGATCTGACTGGTTTCGAATGGCATAGCACCGCTCAGACGAAGTCGCCTGAGCGTGCGATCAGCAATGCCCAATGATCCTCTCAAGGCGTGTACCAGATGGGCGAGGTGTAGGCGCGTTCCTGGTGGGCGAGCGGTACGGTCTTCGGCATGGTGATTCCAAAGAAATTGGCGTCGTGGGCCTGCCAGGTCGGGGTGGGAATTTCCAGCACGCGAGCGTAGTAAACCGCGGGATGCTTTGGATTGAAATCCGGGTCGGACCAAACCGCACGCAATTCAGCATCCCCGATATTGTTCAAGTAGAAGGCGTTCGCTTCATCCACCGTATTGCCGACGGGCGTGTTGGCGCGGCCATCGGGGCCGATCTTGCGGCCATCAGAAACGGCGACGTCATAAATTCTCTCTTGCCGCTTACCGTCGTCGCCAACCCAGCCCTTGACGATCTGGATGCGATCCAGGTTTCCCGACCAGGGGTCCTTGAGTGCACCGACGAGGAAGGTTGGCGATTTGCCATTCGGGCCTTTCGTCAAGTCACCGCCCATGGGAACACCTTTGTCGTAGCCTATGGAAACGGCATCGGGCCGGAAGACATCATCCTTGCCAAAATCCCAACCGCCAAAGAATCGTACAACGATGCGGGTACCGGTAGTGGCGTAGGTTTCTTTTTTCTGCATGGCGTCGAATAGCGCCTCGCGTGTGTTCTTTCGCGCCCAAACGGCTGCCAAGCCGGAGGCAAGCGACTCATACTCAAACGTCGAGAGCTTGTCGTCGCCGCCAAGGGCCTTGATCACATAGTGCTTGTAGCGATCGGGTGAGGGTTCGGCGGAGGGAAGCTTGCCCCAAAAATTTTCGTCTCGGGTGGATGCCAGCGAAGTGTGTGAATCGGTGCTGCCGATCATGCCGAACTTGAAAGGGTTCACGCCAATCTGTTGCTGCTGAAGCAGGCCGACCTGAAGTGCCGTACGGGCATATTCGTAGGGCAGCATCCAGTCTTCTTTGGCCTTGAACCCGGCAATATCAGCCTTATCCCATGTACCGTAGTCGGCGAACTCATCGGTTGGAGAAAGTTTTGGGTGGGCCTGCCGTCCCCCTTGATCTGGGTGACTTCGTAGATCGGTTCCCAACGCATGCGGGATTCGGCGTACTTCTTGTCGATGGGCTTTCCGTTCAACCGCTCAGTAGCGAACATCAACCCATTCGAGAGATTACCATTGTGCGGGATGGCGAGCACGCTGCCGCCCAACTTCTCTTCGTAGGTGGCCATATACTCCCACAGCTGTTCCGGGTCCGGCGAATCGAAGGTCGAGAAGGGCAATATGCGCCCCGTCTTGTCGGCACCATCTTTGAAAATTACCACCCGATGCAAGTTGCTTGGGAATTCCTGGTTGTTGAGTGAGGACCACTCATAGCCGATGAATGCTGTAAATCGTCCGGGCTCGTTGAACTTCTCGGCGGCGGCAATCTGGCGCTCCCAGACCGTTCGCTCGATCTTCGGGCTGTTAATCAGATCCTTGTTCTTGGCTAGGCCCTCTCCACCCCAGGTGCGAAAGGCCTCGTAGCCAT
>Ga0114925_10001106_pt1 | contig 12892 bp, 13 predicted proteins | sample SumtaG_2_FD_87287 | JGI IMG/M metagenome (GOLD analysis project Ga0114925, IMG submission 87287) | Deep subsurface microbial communities from Indian Ocean to uncover new lineages of life (NeLLi) - Sumatra_00607 metaG | ecosystem: Environmental > Aquatic > Marine > Oceanic > Sediment | place... | reverse complement strand
TTTGTTTGTTTTTTGGGATTTGTTATTTGGAATTTCAATAAGTCAATGAACTTCCAACAAAGCAAATCCCCTCTGGGGATAAAACAAAGCCTGGTCCTCTGGGCCAGGATATTTACGCTTAAGACGGTCTTATTTTGAGCTTTTCTAATTCTGTGCCAGAATCATTCAATGGAAATTCAGTGGTCATTCAGTAGAAATTCAGTTAGGGGTAAAATAAAGTTTCCTCTAATGCCTGAAGGACAGCATTAACAATAATATCCATATCATTTGCTTCTATGATAAAGGACGGACCGATCAACAAGGCATCACCATCTATTCCGGCAAAGCCGGTTGAATTGTACGTCACCACACCTTTCTGAAAAATACTTTGCCATACGCGTTCCGCGACTTTTTCGCAGCGTGGAAAGGGTTCCAACGTTTTTTTGTCCTTTACAAGTTCTACACCCCAGAAAAAGCCCAAACCGCGAATGTCGGCAACGTTGGGATGATCCGACAGCTCATTTTTAAGTTTTTCTTTGAAAATTTCTCCGTAATGGGCTACTCGCTCAATGAGATTTTCCCTTTCAAGGATACGAATCACCGCTAAACCGGCTGCCGCCGCCGGGCTATGGTGGGTAAAAGTGCCCCCATGAACGAAGGAGCTACTTCCCTGACAAATGACATCATAATGCTTGGATTGAACCCCCACAGCAGAGATGGCGATCGCCCCGCCTCCCAAGCCTTTGCCCATGGTCACGATGTCCGGAATCACTTCGAAGTGCTCGGAGGTAAACCAACGCCCCGTTCTACCCAATCCACACATGATCTCATCCAGAATAAGCAGCACTTGGTATTGATCACAGATCTGTCTGATGATTTTAAAGTAGCCAGGAGGTGGTGGTAGCGCCGCCAGAGTCCCCCCGCTCACCGTTTCAGCCAGAAAAGCGGAAACAGTTTCAGACCCGGTATTTTGAATCACTTCTTCAAGAGCCAGAGCACAACGGCAATCACACTCAGGGTATGTCATCCCATAGGAACACCTTAGGCAATATGGCGCTGGAATATGGATAACCTCGGTCAAAAGGGGAGCATAGGGGACCCGGAAGGATGTGCGACCCGTCGCTGATAATGCTCCCATGGTTAGGCCATGGTAAGATTTCCAGCGGGATATGAGCCGAATTCGATGAGGCCTGTCTGATTCCAGGTGGATTTGCCGGGCCAGTTTGATTGCGGTCTCTATCGCCTCACTACCACTTGAGAGAAAATAAAAACGTTCAATGCCCGGAGGTGCATGCCTGCCAAGGGCCTTTGCCAGTTGCTCTACAGGGAAAGTCGTAAACATTGTAGGATGCACATAATCGCATTTAATGATCTGTTCATAGACGGCTCGAGCGATTTCCTCTCTGCCATGCCCGATGTTCAAAACGATGGCGCCTCCACTGGCATCGAGGTAGCGGTGGCCTTCGGTATCAACAATCCACATGCCTTCAGCATTTGCGGCTATCGGTAGCGACCTGTCCAGCCGGCGCGAAAAAACATGACCTGGATGATCTCTCATGGTTTTTTCTTACTTTTTTGAAACGCCTAATTCCTTTTCCGTTTCATCAATTATAGACCGAATCTCGGAAAGAACGCTGTCCGGCAACGGCGGTGGTTCGTAAGTTTCCAGAATATTCCTCGCCTTCTCACACGCTCTTTGGTAAAGATCGGTTCCACCTGATTTCTCCCATTGATCGCGCATTTGCCTGTCTATCAATGTGGCTTCAGATTGTGATCTCATATGTTCGTATGTGGTATCATGGTCAAGGTAGTCTTTGAATATACCTACCTCTTTAATGACATCAACCGCCAATGTTTCGTCATTGACGGGGATTCCGTTTACGGCGTATAAAATCATCCCGGCGATTTCATTATCCAGAACCAGTTGACCCAAATCAAAGGTGATTCCCATCTCAAGCATTCCCAAACCATAAATTACGTTGGACCCTGCCAACGCTGGAAGGATGCCGGTGATGGTCTTTTCATGGCCGGACTGGACATCAACGACTTTGCTGTCGCCCTACCCACCGGCGGTAAAGCTAGGTAAGCTATAGTAACGAGCCAGCCGTGCCACACCCGCACTTATCATACCGGTTTCAGGTGATCCTACCGACGCGGTGGCCATCTTCAAATCCAGCGGACACGTGGAACTCCCATAAACAAAAGGTGATCCTTTACAGGTCAACTGGTTAAGTACGAGGCTTGCAAGAACTTCGCAATTTTGCACGACAAGCGTTCCGGCAAGATGAATAGGCGCTGAACCACCAGCCATGGCCATTCCTACAATATTTACCCCCAGGCCGTTTTTGGCGCCTTCCATGATAATTTCACAGTGATGTTTTGACAGTTTGAGAGGACTAATCGGGCAGGTGGTAAAGGTTAATAATGGACGCTCTCTCAGTTTATCCTTACCTCCGACAATAACGGCACAGATATCCACGATTTTTCTTGCAAGAAAACCGTTCACCGGGCCCAACCAATGGTGTTTGGTTGTGTTCGTTAGAGAAGCTTCGGCATTATGTAGTGCCTGTACAGGAGGAGCCTTGTCATGTGAACACATGGCCCTTTCATATGTTTCCACATGTTCCAGGTAGTCGATGATTTTCGCGGCCATTTCAATATCTTTTTTAGTGCTTTGCCTATGTTCCCCGGTGTATGGATCAACAAACATGATCCCTTCACCGAAATTGGTAAATGAAACCCGGTTGTCTTCCAGCGCGATATCGCTTTCCGGGGTTCGACCACAGGCAAGAAATGTCGCCGGAGCCGAATTGATGGCATCCTCCACCACATGGGGGGGAATTTTTACTACTTTCTTTTTAGCGTCGATGACAGCCCCGCTACCGGCGAATAGCTCTATTGCTTCTTCATCTTCAACAAAAACACCGGTGTTCTTAAGAACTTCAAGTGTGGCCAAGTGAATTTCATGAACTTCATCATCTGTTAAAACGTTCAGGCTGAATCCGCTGTTACGTCGTTTTCCAGCTTTTAATCTTCGTTTCATAAATACACCTCCCTTCTATTTTATAATCAAATCCATTTTTAAAGAATACACCATTTTCACTATTGTGAAATATTTAATATTAGATAGATATCCTTTATATCTTCTCAATAAGCCCAGTGAGATTGCTTGACACACAATTATTTTAGGTTCCCTTTTTTGGCTTGATGGATATGGTGTTATTTACGTTTACAAGCCGAAGAAAGAAAGGACTTTTGGAACGTTCAATCAAGGATTTATAAAGCTGGGCTATACCGCCTGGATAATAAATCATAATGAGAATTAAAAACAGTCCGTAAAAAATTAAATTCACTCCCGGATATTGTGAAAAAACCGATCGAATCATTTCCATGGAAAAAACAAATGGGATAGCGGCAAACGCTCCACCCCAAATGCTAGCTCTTCCACCAATATACACTATTACCAATACTTCTATAGTTTTGGTGGTGTGCATTACATCTGGCATCAGAATGCCGTAATAATGGGCATAGAACCCCCCAAGCCATCCGGCAAAGGCGCAAGAAAGGGTAAAATTAATGATACGATACCTCGTCGGATTGATTCCTGATGTTCTTGCAGCCTCCATATTCTGGCCAATGGCTTTAAAAGCCAGACCCATATGGGATCGAACCACCCATTTCAAAACTATATATGTCAGCATAAACATGATAAATATAATATAAAAGTAGGGCAGGTTCGATGATGATTTCAAGAGCGTGGGACAGTTTAAACCCAGAGGACCTTCTGTGAGAAAGACCAGCTTTGTCGCTAATCCCATCAAAGCAAGGCTGATGAACCATACCATTACCGCGGCATATATGCCGCGCAGCCGTAAGGTCAAAACACCGGTCAGAAAGCCTACGAGGGCAGCAGGAATAACTCCAACAAACATCCCGATCCATGGAGAGAGTCCGAAATTGACAGCTAAAATCGCAGAGGTATAAGAGCCCAGTCCCACGAAGGCGGCAAAGCCAAAGTTGACGATATTGATATATCCACCTGTAAAATCGAAAGCCACGGCCTGTGCGGCCATCAAAAGCCCCACAACCATCCAGCGTATTAAATAATCCTGGTTAAAAGGCGGAATTAAGGGTAATACAAGCAGTATGATCAACCCAAGAAATCCCATAGGCGTCAGGCAGGCTAGATCAAGCAATCTCTGGATGCGGTTTATATTAGTGTTTTTCCTGATCTTTTTCATCAAATCACCTTATTGATTAAGAATTCCTCTAACTTCACTTCCGAAGATTCCTGAAGGTCTAAAAACCAAAATGATTACTATAATAGCGGCAGGAACAGTATAATCCCATCCTTCTCCTATGTAAACAGTGGTGAGGACCTGGAGAAGAGCAATGATAAAGGCTCCTGCTGCCGCACCTCCTACATTTCCCATTCCAGCCAGGATAACAATAAACCATGAGTTATAGAGAGGTCCCAGGCCCATAGTGGGATAAGATGGATACATAAAGAGAAGGCAGGCTCCGGCCAAAGCGGCAAGTGCACAGCTTAAGGCCAAGGTTAGAGTCTGAATGGCATTGATGTTGATACCCACCATATGCGCCCCTGTTTCGTCCTGGGAAACAGCACGGATTGCCTGCCCAAATTTTGAAAATTTAATAAATAACAATAAGCCAACAATAACAATCAAGGCAATTATAAATGCAGCCAACCTATCAAATGATATAAAAACACCCAAAAACGATAAAGGCGGATACGGCCAGTAATTAACAATTCCTCTGAAATCCGCTCCAAAAGTGATCTGGATAGTGTTTATTGCAAATACGGACATACCCAAAGTAATAACAAAGGAATTCATAACCCACTGTTCACGACTGCGCTTGCGCAAAGGGCGGAACACCATAAATTCACAAAGAATTCCGACCAGGATTCCTGATATTATGGCTGTAAGCATGGCAACAAGGGGTGCTGTTGCAACCAACATGGTTTTGGAATGATCAAGCAGGTAATTGTTTATAGGGGTAAAAACAAAATAAGAGGTCAAAGCGCCGATCATAAAAAACTCACCATGAACAAAACACACAATGTTCATCACACCAAAAATCAGTGCAAGTCCCATGGCCATCAACGCCCACATACCACCGGTAACAATGGTGTTGATAAGTATATAGAAGCCTTTATCAATTGTAGCAAAAATGGCCAGCGCAATGCAAAATATAATGGTTATTCCCGCGGCAGACGTCAGATTATTGCTTATACGCTTGAGTAACGATTGTTCAGATAAAATATTTCCCATAGTATTTTTTTCCTTGATTTTTTTCTAAACTCCCAGAAAAACCTTCCTCACGTAATCATCCTGGGTAAGGTCATTGCTTTTACCTTCCAGAACAATCTTTCCCTTTTCAATTACATATCCCCTGTTGGTGACCTGCAGGCTTTTGGTGACATTTTGTTCCACCAGCAGAATGGTCATTCCATCTTTTCTTAATACTTCCAGGGCATTAAAAACATCTCGTGTCAATTGTGGCGCTAGCCCGAGTGAAGGCTCGTCAACGAGAAGAAGTGACGGAGAAAACATAATGCCGCGAGCAATAGCCAGCATCTTCTGTTCCCCGCCACTCATGGTTCCAGCTAGCTGGTTTTTTCTTTCTTTTAGTTGGGGAAAGAGTTCAAAAACAAAATCGAGGTTTCTTTTCTTCTCTTTTTTGTTATCGATGGAATAAGCCCCCATGGCAAGATTTTCTTTCACGGTCATCTGAGTAAACAGATTCAACTCTTCGGAGATATAACAGATCCCCTTTTGGCATATCTTACTGCCCGGCAGTTCTAAAATGGACTCACCATTGAATAGAATCTCGCCCCTTGTTGGTTTTACAAGACCGGCGATCGATTTAAGAGTCGTACTTTTCCCTGCGCCGTTGGGGCCGACGAGGCAGACATACTCTCCTCTATCAACATTGAGAGAGACGTCCCATAAAACTTGCAAGAAATCATATCCAGCGTTAAGATTTTTAACATCTAGTAACAATAGCGCCTCCATTCATTTTTTCAAATAGTCATTTTTATTCTTCCACACCGAGATAAGCTTCGGCAACCTTTGGATCCCGGGCCACCTCTTGTGTTGGGCCCTCGGCAATCTTGTTTCCGAACTGAAGTACCGCAAGTCGATCACACAAATTCATGATTACATGCATGATGTGTTCCACCATGATGATGGTAATTCCCATTTTTCTAGTCTTGCGGATGATGGTCATCAAGTCCGCCAGTTCCCCCTCGGTCAGGCCGGAAGCCAACTCATCCAGAAGGAGGAGTTTAGGGTTGCTGGCAAGAGCACGGGCCAGATCGATCCTTTTTAGTTGAACTGTATTAAGGGTTTCGGATAAGATCTCATCTGTCATAGAAAATTCAACAAAATCCAGCAATTTTCTGGAATGACTGATTGGATCAACCCTCTTTTTGTCCCTGTTGCCAAATACAGAAGCTACCATTACGTTTTCCAAAACCGTCATCTTAGGAAAAGGACGGGGAATCTGAAAGGTCCGTGATAATCCTCGATGGCACATCATTTCGGGTGTGAAACCGGCGGTTGCTTCCCCTAGAAAATTGATCGATCCGGATGTAGGGGGATCTAACCCAGCAATAGTATTTAATAAAGTGGTTTTCCCAGCTCCATTGGGCCCAATGAGCCCTAAAATTTCCCCTTCTTCAACATGTATGGATACACGGTTCACTGCTACGAGACCGCCAAACTGCTTGGTTACATCTTTTGCTTCAAGTACATTCATAGTTCACCATTTTAAGATGTAGAAATGAGGGAAAGGTCGATTTCTTTAACCTTTCCCTCGACAGGTTTATTATTTCGGCAACATGAATTCACCCGTTTTCATGTCTTCAGGAAATATGGTGATACCTTTGCCCTTATTGTACTGAAGCACCGGGAAAAAAAAGTCATTTGGGCTGATTTTTGGGTCCGGTCTGTTTGCAGCATCGGTACCATATCTAGCATGCATAAGGGCTCCATCTTCCCTGCTGTATGTTAGTTTACCGGTAGCTACCTCTTCACGACCCACTTTTGTAATAGTTTCACTGTTTAGCTTACCATATTTTTCGATGGCCCGTTTGGCAATTTTAATAAAAAAATTGGCATAATCATAGGCCATCCCTGCGGCTGAAGGACTTGGATCATAGCCGTACTTTTTCTTGAATCTCTTAATCCATGCTTTTTGCTTTGAACTGGTGAACTGAGGCTGCATGTCCAAAACACCGTTGGAAGCCTGTCCTGTCATTTTATACCAGTCGCCGACCCACCCAAGGCCATCGGCAATGACAAGGCCCTTGAAACCGATTTCCTTTGTCTGTTTGATAATAGCCGAGACGGAAGCCACGCCAGAACTTGATCCCGCCAAAATCGTAACACCGGCGTTCTTGCATTTATTTATGTAAGGGTAAAAATCGGTCTTTTTAAGGTCAAAATACTCTTCCGTGAATATTTTCCACCCATTTGCCTCTAATCCTTTTCTTAATCCGCCAACAAGGCTGCGTCCCCAGTCAGTATCCTCTCCCCATAAGGCGGCCAGCTTTTTTTTCGGTTTCCAAATGCCTTTGGTAACCAGATTGTTTAAAAGCTCCACATAACCCACCACCAACTTTTGCGGTATTGGCCAACCTTTCATTATAATATAACGGTCCTCTGGCGGTAAGGAAGCCCATATATCATTGCCGGCTTTGCCGGCTCCCAGGTTAAAGAAGTGAGGAACCTTATATTTGGCAAGCATTTTCTGAATGGCCACTGTAACGGCTGTATTCCAGTTTAGGATTCCAGCTTCAACTCCCTTCCGCTCAATAGCCTCGGCGTATGCGTTGGTACCTTTTGCAGGATCGGACTGGTCATCGATATAGACAAGTTCAATTTTATAGTCGTTAATTTTGTTGCCGATTTCTTCAATTGCCATTGTTGCGGCATCTTTCATTTCGTTACCACTCTTGGCTGCAGGACCCGTAAAAGGCCCCAGAATTCCCAGTTTAAAGACCTTATCAGCAGCCACGGAATTTATAATTGTTATCGGTACAAATAATGAAATAACCAGAACAAAAAGTAAAACTTTTTTGCATCGAATCATCTTATCCTCCTTTTTGGTTATGATTTTTTTGTTGGTTGCTCTGAAACCGAACGTCTATTTTCATCACTTCCTTTTCCGCTGATTCATCACCTCCTTTTCCGTCGAAAATCTATCCCAAGGCATCTTTATATATTCAAAAAATGAATGTTATACTCCTGCAAGAAGCGACATTAAAGTGGATATATCTTCAATGGTTTCAAATTCATAAATTTTTTCTATGATCCTCTCAACCTGATTTGCTTCAAGCGAGTATAACGCCTGGTTTCTGAATTTGTCTTCAATCTTCTGATTACTAAGGGGATTCCGAGGATCTCCGGATGGGATGTTTACAAGTTTTTCCAGTTTATCGCCTTTAATAGTGGTGATCTCAACTCTGGCGGCTATCTGGTCTTCTTCAAAATATCCTTTATCAAGTTCAGGGTCTAATTTAACTTTGACCTTTTTGGAAAAATTAAATATTTTTTCACTCTTGAGGTTTTCTTCAGTGTACCAGGCCGGCCCAGGATGGTATCCCATCATGATCATGGTGCTGGTGTATGGGATGCAGAATTGCGCATCGACCATTTCCTTGGGGCCATAAACTTCATGGGTGCAGACCCAGGCAAATGCATGGATGATGATCTCCTTAACATCTTCAGGCTTTAAATCGTGTTTCTGCTTTAACAGTTTTATGCAATCCAGGGCTGCATGTTGCCATCTGCAGGAAGAATATGGTTTTATGGCAATGTTGTTAACTACCTCATATTCGCTGCCCAAACCTCTGGTCATAATTTCGTAGTCGCACTTATCGGAGCCTGCCATAATCCAGAAACCGTTATCGCCATCCAGGATATATTTGTTGCCGATAAAACCGTTGTCTGCCAGGATAGCCGCCAGGGTTCCGGTCCAGCAGGGCCAGCCTGTAGGCTCTTTTACCCAGTGAATTGGCCGTTCGGAGAGGCCCCAGCCCCATTTCTGGGTGTTGGGCAGCGGTGCGGTTGCTCCTGCGACGCCAAATGCGTTAATCATTTTATCCGAATATAAAATTAAGGTCTTGCCGGCGGCAACTACTGCGCTGAAGGTTTGCCATGTGCCAACTCCCCAAACTTTTTGGAGCCTTTCGTAGGTGGGCTGGATTCCCAGACCAATCCGGTCGCCAACGTCAAAGGCAGTGATAATGGCATTCATAATATCTTTTCCGGAAATATTTTTCCATTCACCGATGGCTAGGGCTGCTGGGATGATAGAGGAGCCTGGGTGACCGATACCCAGCAAGGTGTCATCATAATCGAGGGAATTTGCGGTGGTGCCGTTGACAAATGCTGCCTGAATGCAAGGGGCTTTGATCCCGCTGCCGATTATGGTGGCCTCTTCGCTGCCACCCATATTGACAAAGAGGGTGATAACCGCATCCCCAAGGGCGGTCTTGCTGCCGCCCAGGGCACAACCGATATTGTCTAAAATCAGCATCTTGGTTTTTTCGATCACTTCTTTCGGATAATCTTCAAATTTCGTCCCCATAGTGTAATCAACCAATTCTTTGGTGATCCATCTTTCCATTGCTGATTTTCTCCTTTATTATGTGTGTGGATGAAACGGTACGCAGTATGCCTCTCCAAAACCCTCTATCCGGCTTTCAGTTGTAAGTTTAATGAATACAAGATAAGGTCCTCCAAAATGGGGTGGTGGATTCTCCACCACATATGTTTTGACATCCGTAATTTTCATAAGCGGCTTTCCTCTATCAAAAATTAAGCCATCTGCTTAAAAACTCAAGGTGATTCGGGCTAATTCCAAGGCATCGTCTGTCGTGATCTGCCGAGCGTTATTTTCAATCATGGGTTTATTCTCCTCTGACATCATCACAGTAGCCAGCGTTTCCGGATCAATCTTTTTAACGGCCAAAGAGCGATCCATGCATGTCCGCTCAATCAAGGTCCTGAATGCCGTAGCAGCATTGTCAGCATTTCTTTGGCTACCAAGTGCTTCTGCCACGGCGGCATGAGCCTCGGGCAAAGCTTCTGCGTTCCATTCTAAGAGGGCATCCATCCCAATAGCTACAGCTTTGCCATGGGGTATACCAGCGATTGTAGCAAGGGCATGCCCAATGGAATGGGCCGCTGCGGTCCCGGTTGAACCCAAAGCAATACCTGCCAGTGTCGAAGCCAGCAGCATTCCGCTTCGTGCCGTTATGTCTTCAGGTTTTTCGATGGCGGTCATTAGATACTGTTTTGTAAGACGGATGGCATGAAGGGCGAAAGAATCGGTAAAGGGGTTTCTTTGCCGGCATGTGCATGCCTCTATGGCATGCACAAGGGCATCAAGCCCCGAAGTGGTTGTCACATGAGCCGGCAAACTGACTGTCAAACGAGGATCAAGTATCACCAGATCCGGCAAGAGTTCTTTTCCCCATGCCCAAACCTTTCGACCCTCACTAGTAAAAAAAATGGCATTACGCGTCACCTCGGATCCTGTCCCTGCCGTCGTCGGAATCAAGATCCTTTTCAACGCAGGCTTGGGAAAAGAATGGGCACAAAGAGCATAATCCTCTGCCGGACGATTATTTCCGGCGATAACTGCGGCGAGTTTTGCCACATCGAGGGCCGAACCTCCCCCCAACCCTACGATACAGGGCTGTTTACAACGACGCACGATTTTGGCGGCTTTATCGACTTCGCTGGCTCGCGGCTCGCCTTTTAAATCGGAGAAAACAACCACATTGTGCCCGGATCGCTCGAAGATTGATTTAACGCGATCCAAAATTCCCGCTTCGGCAACGCCGGCATCACTAATCAATACAACTTCGGCCTCCTTCTCCTTCAGGGTGGAAATGTCATCTTCCAATTGTTCGATTCGATTAACCCCGAAGGAAATAGCTCCAACGCCTGAAAACGAGAAATCATTCATCATGGCTTCACCTATCTACAGGTTTAGGAAAAGTGTTAAAATTTCAATGCGACCCTTTTTTATATAACGAAAGGTATCAATTTAATGTTTACTTTAGTATAGAGAGCCACGCCCCCCAGGGGTGTGGCTTCTCTGTTGAATTAGGCGAACCACCAGCGCTCAATGTCTCTCTGCGGCAATTCAGATTCAGTGGCATGGAACCTGTATGATGGTCCTATGGGATGATCTTTGGATGAAACCAAAAAGATTGTATCACCCCCTTTCATAGATCTGAATTCTCGCCGCCTACTTGTTATAAGCTTGCTTGTAAAGTTCCTCTACTTCTTCAAGCGTTGGCATACACGGATTGCCATGGATGTTTTCGTTTTCCAGGGCATGTTTTGCGCAGATGGGTATCAATTCAGGGTCTTCTGTCTCTTTCGACAATGTCGTTTTGATCCCAATAGATTGGGCAAATTGTTCAACTGCAAAGGGTGCTTTTTCTGCTGCTTCCATTTGGCTCAATCCCTCAACCTTCTCACCCATTGCTTTTGCAATATCAACAAATCGGTCTACACAGGCAATCAGATTATATCTCATGACGCCCGGCATCATAATAGCCAATGTCCTCCCATGGGGGATCCCATATTTTGAGGTAAGTTGAAGACCGAGTGCATGGATCCCTCCACATCCTGCATTCATGGCAAGCCCTGCTTGCAAAGCCCCCATAGCCATTCCTTCTCTTGCATCAATATTAGAACCATCTGCTACAGCCGGGCCCAGATGCTTCACAACAAGTTTTATAGCTTCCAGAGCAAATACGTCTGCTTGAGGCATGCCATAAGGTGTGCAGTAAGCTTCAATGGCATGACAGAGCGCGTCAATTCCCGTGTCGGCAGTCAAAGAAGGCGGCATGGTGGACGTCATAACAGGATCCACGATGGCGACCCTGGGAAGACAGTTCCATCCCCCTGCAAAAAATTTATAGTTATCTTTGGTGTTGGTGACCACTACCCAGGCACCTACTTCGCTACCAGTTCCGGCAGTGGTTGGAATTGTGATTAAAGGGGGGATGGGATTGGCATTGTTCATGGGGTTAGAATCCATACCGGTGATATAGTTACAAGCATAATCTCGGATTGATCCGGGGTTATCGGCGAGTATCCCTATCGCCTTTGCGCTATCAATGGAGCTTCCGCCACCAATCGATAGAAGAAGGTCTGCCTTTTCTTCCTTATAGAGTCTAGCCCCATTTTCAATTTGAAGGTCCGTAGGGTTTTGATCGACCTCTGCATATACATAGTAGTCAAGGTTTGCGTCCTTGAGAGATTTTTCCACCGCTTTAAAAGGTTCAAGACCGACAATAATCTCATCGGTGACCACAAAGACCTTTCCAGCTCCCAGTAATTTGGCATACTTTCCTACCTCTTTGGCAGAATCACGGCCAAAAATCGTCTGTTCAGGGCTCATGAATAAACTAATTTCAGACATGCTAACACTTCTTTCTCTCCCAGTCATCTTCATTTAATTGACTCCTTTCCGTCTATCTTTTTTAAGTAAAACGGTGGGGGTATTCAAAAGACATAGGGGACTTTCGGCCTTGTAAAAGAAAACAGGTACCGAATGGAAAAGAGCAATTTTTACAAAGGCATTGATAATGTAACTATTCATGCCGTCGAGCATGATATCGTACTTACCCAGGATATCATTTTCGACTATGTAAAATCCGGCAAAATGAGTTCAGTGCTAAATCTTTAATTATTGAACAAGCTCAAATTGTATCTTATAAATAATGTTATAAATTATCAATATTTATTTTTAATATGTATAATAATTCCATATTTTATGATTAGTGTCTGAACGAAAACCCTCAATTTTTGAATTTTGAAATTCGAAATCCGAATTACGAAATCCGAAACAAATTCTAAAT
>Ga0114925_10001105_pt1 | contig 12894 bp, 6 predicted proteins | sample SumtaG_2_FD_87287 | JGI IMG/M metagenome (GOLD analysis project Ga0114925, IMG submission 87287) | Deep subsurface microbial communities from Indian Ocean to uncover new lineages of life (NeLLi) - Sumatra_00607 metaG | ecosystem: Environmental > Aquatic > Marine > Oceanic > Sediment | place... | reverse complement strand
TGAGTGACGATGACATACGAGAACAAATGAAAGCGGTAAATGAAACATGGAAACAGGCATCGATTCACTGGCATATTGAATCGATTCAAAACATGACACCCCAGGCAACTGAATCGTTTGTCCATGCCCTGTCCCAGAATCGTGAAAAAATTGCACCGGCTCTCATTGCAAATACCCAGCGTGAAAATCTTCTTGCCAATGGGTTTAATGTTGTCATAGCTGAGGACTTTGAGAAAACAATCGGTGGAGTTTTTATTCCAAAACCCGATGGTGTTGTCTATTTCGCAACGCGGGGACCAAAAGGAGTGCAGACACCGGCTGTACTTGCCCATGAACTGGGCCATGCCCTTGGTCTACCACATACAATTTTTGAAAAGAACAATAATTTGATGATGGGGGCAGGACCGGGTCGAGTACCAACTCGTGTCAAACCGCTAACGGAGTCGCAAGCAGCAATTGCTCGAACATATGCCAGACAAGGTAAACCATTTCAGCCACAAAGAATGAGAGGCCCTCAAGGAAGTCCGGCTGAGGTTTTTCGCATTCTTGATTCCACAGGAAGCGGTTTGCTTCGCGTAGAAAATGCTCCGAAGGAGTTTCGTGAATTTACGCGTGAGTTTTTTCGAAAAGCATCGCGGTCATCAACTGACACGATTACACAAGATGAATATCAAATCATTACGGAGTACCAACGAGGCAATTCAAACCGTAGGGCACTCGGGCCAAACATTGTTCCACAAATTTTATTGCGCTTTGATTCAAATCGTGATGGAATTCTCACACGAGAGGAAGCAAATAACCCTCGCTCCCTTGTGTTTCGACAATTCAATCAATGGGACACCAATGGTGATCAACAACTGACACAGATGGAAATGGAAGAGGCGCTCAGCAAGGCGGGTATGTAAAAGAGACGTTCTATTGCATTTGGCTTCGAATGATCCAGCATGGGATTTTGCTGCTCGCGTTTCCACACAATGTACGCTCGAGGAAAATAGAGATGGTTTTCCGGCCATACAGGTGCTGGAGCATTCGAGCGTAGTGATTGAAGATCGAACCAGTTTTCATGCCACACACGTGGTATAATCAGGTTTTGGTATTACGCGTGCCAAATGCTGTTTCTTTTGAAACGTGGCAAGTCGATGTTTTTCTAGAAAAGAAAGTCCCATGCGAATCAATAACCATCGAGGTTTTTCATCCATTCGTTCTGGTTTCACACTGGTGGAACTTCTTGTTGTGATCGCAATCATCGGCATTCTTATTGGGTTACTCTTGCCCGCAGTCCAACAAGCTCGTGAGTCAGCAAGACGTTTAGCTTGTAGCAACAACATAAAACAATTAGTTTTGGCAACGCATAATTACGCTTCAAGCAATGGGTTTTTTCCTCCGAGCTTGGTACATGAGCCAGGTACTGCATTCCCAGCCAATACTGAGGCGTGGGGCATTCACGGTCGAATCCTGCCTTACATTGAGCAGGGTGTGGTTGCAGAAAAGATTGATCTTGAACACACATGGGATGATGGATATCCGGGTGGAGCTGTCGGAACCAATTGGGCAACTGTCCGGACAACCAGAATTGAAACGTTTGTTTGCCCGAGTGAGGTTCATAATTTTTTTCGTACAAAAAATGGTGAGAACTATGTGTATCCGACAAACTATGGATTTAATTTTGGGACCTGGTTTATCTATGACCCTGCAACAGGTGAAGGTGGTGATGGAGTGTTCCATCCCAACTCGCATTACAAGGCTAAGGAATTTCGGGACGGTTTATCAAAAACATTATTGGTCAGTGAGGTAAAAGCCTTTACATCCTACGTCCGAAATACTCCTGATCCAGGAACGGCCCATCCTGCTGGCTCTCCCCCCATAGATGACTCCCAACTCGCAGCAATTGCCAGTGGTGGAGAAAACAAATTGGGTCCCGAGACAAACAGTAATACTGGTCATACAGAGTGGCCTGATGGTCGAGTTCATCACAATGGGTTTACAGCTACATTTCCACCAAATGCAGTTGTTGAATTCGCTGTCGGTAAAGCCTCCTACGATATTGACTACAACTCCCAGCAGGAAGGCAAAAGTGCAACACAGAAGACATTCGCAGCAATCACATCTCGTAGCTATCACAATGGGGTAGTCAACGCTGGCATGGTTGATGGTTCTATTCGAACGATCAGCGATGACATTTCACTTCGTATTTGGCGAGGACTGGCAACCCGTGACGGTGGAGAGGTCGCGAATTCAACAGGAGAGTAGTGTCCTGATAAGAATTGAATACCTTAGGAAGTCTCGGTAGTTGGGGAGCAGATACATGAAGTGCTCTTTGCCAACCATCTGATTAACCCATTGCCTCATTGCCGCTGGCATTCACACCATTTCTTCCCGAACGTTTCCTCAATAGTGGCTGAGTTGCGTCACCCATCGGGCTGGAATAGTTTCATTTTTCAGGCATAGCCCAGAGGCATTCAATTCAATTGCATCTTTAGTTGTTGCCAGCTTTAATGTGTGTTCTAATTCGGTGGTTTACGGCGCATAGGCCTCAAGTCCCAAGGTCGAGACACCGAATAGGCGGTATCCAATTTCTTTGTGGCCCTTATTTCTGTATTTGAAAATGATCTTTGTGAAGCCGATGTGGGCGAATTGTGTTTTCGGAAGTAGTGGATTTCGAATCCAGCCAAAGCTGGGAATCGGAATCGTTGCGATATTGTTGTTTGGTCTAACCCCTGGCAATGTTTTTGGTGAGGATTGGCCACAGATCCAAGGTGCGCATCGGAACAATAAATCATCCGAAACCGGTTTGCTTGCTGCGTGGCCCGACGCAGGGCCACGCCTCGCCTGGTCATTCAAGAATGCAGGGATTGGCTATTCATCACCAGCGATTGTGAGTGAGCGCATTTATCTCACCGGAGGGCGTGGCGGTAAAACCGAACTGTTCTGCCTCAATGAATCAGATGGGACAGAGATGTGGTCTCTTGCGCTGACTGAGAAGAGTTTCGATTTTGAGGGAAACTCTTGGGGGGCTGGTCCACGAGCTGCCCCGACGGTCGATGGCGACATGGTGTATGCACTTGCCGGTGACGGCACATTGGTTTGCGCTTCAAGCGATGGCAAGCTTCAATGGAAAGTGGATATGGTCAATGACCTTGGCGGATCAATTAAGGGTGTCGATGCCGGAGAACCTAAAACGTATGGTTGGGGATTCTGCTGGGGTCCCCTCGTCCATGGTGAACATCTGATCTGCACTCCTGGTAGCACTCATGGAGAGGGCCTTATTGCTGCTCTCGATAAGGCGACTGGTCAAGTTGTCTGGCGAAGTTCTGATCTGAATGAAGAATCAACCTACGCATCGCCTATCGCCGCAACCATTGATGGCGTGAAACAATTTATTGTCATGACTCAATTTGGTATTGCAGGTGTCGCTGCTGAAAATGGGAAGTTGCTTTGGTACTACAAGCGCGAGCGACCCTATTCAGATGTCGTGATACCCACGCCTGTGTGTCAGGACGGCTACGTGTACGCGAGTACTGGAGATGGCTGTGAGCTGATTAAGGTTTCAAAATCGGATGATGGTGAGTATTTGGCAGAAGAAGTGTACGCCAGCCGAAACATGAAAAATTCAATTGGAGGCTTTGTCTTGCATGAAGGACACCTCTACGGGACATCTGATCGTCGTGGCTGGGTTTGTCAGGAACTGATGACCGGAGACCTTGAGTGGTATCAACGCTCTAGCGAAGTAGGTGACGGCTCAATCATTTTCGCCGACGGCCACCTCTATCTCTATGGAGAGAGGAGTGCTGAGGTAAGTTTGATCGAGGCTTCAACTGAAGAATTTATCGAAAAAGGACACTTTCCGTTGCCTGAGACCTCGCAACTCCTTGCACCGAGTGGCAAGAACTGGACGCGTCCAGTTATCTCAGAAGGCAAGCTCTACCTCCGCGATCAAGATTTACTATTTTGCTATCGCATCAGGTAGCTGCATCTGAATTTCCTTCCCTCGTACATCCTCTCATCTTCTACTGAAAATCGAAACCACTTCGGAGACACAACGTGTTCAAAAGCAAGGTCGTACTATTCTCCTTCATGGCATTCTGTTCAGCACAGATCTTGGCGAACGACTGGGCCAACTGGCGTGGTCCTGAGAAAAACGGTGTCTCGCGTGAGACCGGCCTGCCGTCAGATATTGAAGATGTTTTATGGATGAAAAAAAATATCAGCTGCCGATCAACGCCTATTGTGATGAACGACAAGGTTTATATCGTCAGTAAGATTGGTGAAGGTGAGAATGAACAAGAGCGTGTCATTTGCATGGATGCAAAAAATGGTGAGGTCATCTGGGAGCATCAATTTGGCATCTTCTTTACGCCCATCGTCAGCGTTCGACTTGGTTGGACGGTTCCTGTTGGTGATCCTGACACCGGTAACGTTTACGCGCATGGTACCCAGGGCTTGTTGTTCTGTTTTGATGGCAACACAGGCGAGGTGAAGTGGCAGAAGTCGATGACCGAAGAATTTGGTCGAATCACCGGATATGGTGGGCGTGTGACCAGTCCGATCGTTGAAGGGGATTTGGTCATCATCAGCATGATCAGTTCCAATTGGGGGGCGCATGGCGGCGGCGGTGTGCGGTTTATGGCGTTTGACAAGAATAACGGTGAGATGGTCTGGTGGAGTACAACAGGCATCCGTCCTTCAAATACCTATCGATGTGTCCCCGTTGTTACTACCATCAACGGGCAACGTATCTTGATGAGTGGTGGTGGTGATGGACACCTGCATGCCTTCCAAGTCAATACTGGGAAAAAGCTGTGGAGTTTTGAGTTTGGAAATGGTGCTATGAATCCCGCTCCGGTTGTGGAGGGGAATCGACTGTTTGCTGCCCATGGTGAAGAAATTCCTGGTCGAGCGACCGTTGGTCGAGTTGCCTGTCTTGATATTTCAGGTACTGAGCCCACGATTGTGTGGGAGACAGACGGAATCGAATTCAAATACCCCTCGCCAATGTTTCATGGCGGGAAGTTGTTTTTACCCGACCGACAAGGACGCCTGTACTGCTTTGATGCAGATACAGGTGAGCGTTTATGGCGTGCAAAGTTTGGTCGTAACTGCACCGGATCACCGGTCTATGGGGACGGAAAGATTTACTTGAGTTCCGTACACGGTTACTTTCATATCCTAGATGCGAGTAACGATGGAAAAAGGATTTCGCGAAAGCGATTTCAGCCGTCCGATCCTGCGTTTGATGTCGAAGTCCAAGGTTCTGCAGCAATTGCCAATGGTTGCGTTTATTTTGGCACAACAGAAGAGTTTTACTGCTTAGGTGCATACAAGAAGACGGATGTCGCAATACCACCTCAGCCTGCCGTTCCTGAGCCGAATCCATCCGGGGTCCCTGCACAATTGCAGGTTGTTCCTGCTGAAGTAACACTTCGTTCAGGAGAGAAAGTCGAGTTCCAGGCAAGGTTGTTTGATGAGAATGGACAATTCATCAAGACCACTCCGATTGCCCTGGAACGTGCTTCCATGAAGCGAGGCCCTGGCATTGATTCAGAAGTTACCTTGCCGATTCTGCAAGGAGAGATCGATGGGGCAAGTTTCACCGCTCCTGAGATTACTGGTGGTCAGTCAGGTTCTCTACTTGCTACCGCTGGTGCATTGCAAGCGACTGTTCGTATCCGACAAGTTCCTCAGTTGCCGTATAAAGAAAACTTCGAAAGTATCGGAGCTGGTACGATTCCAGGAGGCTGGACGAACACACAGTTGCGATATATCACAAAGACGCTTGACGACGGTAATACCGTTCTCATGAAGACGGCGACGATTGCTGTTCCGTTTTATCGTCAGTGGTATGCGTTCATCGGAACTCCAGACCAAAAAAACTACACAATCACTGCAGATATGATGGGAGAAAAGGTTCGAGATAACCTTCCCAACATGGGCGTGACAGCGCATCGATATATTTTGCAGATGGTTGGAAACGAGCAAAAGCTACGACTATCAGCCTGGGATGCGATGCCTCGGATCGCCAAAGAAATTGATTTTGCTTGGGATCCAAGTACGTGGTACCAACTCAAGATGACTGTTAAGGTCGAAGGTAAGCAAGCTATCATCCAAGGGAAAGCATGGAAGAAAGGTGATCCTGAGCCGGGCGAATGGAATTTGGAATTGATTGATGAGAATCCAAACCCTTCGGGGGCGCCAGGCCTCTATGGTTCTGCCCTCGGCATTCAGCCGCCTAAACCAGGCACACCCATCTATTACGACAATATCCAAGTTCAATAAGCTACGTGTTCCTTTTTGATCGGTATTCGATTCGTCTAACGGGAAATTTAAATCAATGCAATGCAACATGAAACCTAACCTGATCTTTGTACTGTTCACTCTCGTGGTGTTGCAGCCGTCGATTTCTGTCTATGCCCAAGATGTTCCCGACCTGCTTAATATTCCGTCAAAAGATTGGCGGATGTATGGCGGGCATCTTCAGCGGAATTTTGCCAATCCAGTAGCAAAGGGTCTTCCGGACTCTTGGGATATCGAAGATGGCACGAATGTCGCTTATTCGATTCAGTTGGGATCACGGGCATATGGTGGGCCTGTGATGAGTGGTGGACGTCTTCTGATCGGCACCAACAATGAGTTTCCCCGTGATCCTGCTATTACTGGCGATAAAGGCATCATGATGTGCTTTGATGAAAAAGACGGGAAGTTCTCGTGGCAAATTGTTCACGATAAGCTCAAAGCAGGACGCGTCTGGGACTGGCCTCAGCAAGGCGTGTGCTCTACACCCTGTATCGAAGGTGATCGGTTTTGGTATGTGGGGAATCGTTGTGAAGTGATTTGTGGTGATATCACGTCCGGCACAATTCATTGGAAGGTCGACATGATCGGTGAATTAAATGTATTCCCGCACAATATCGCCACCTGTTCTCCGATGATCGTTGACGATGTGCTTCTCTTAGTCACCAGCAATGGAGTTGATGCAGCTCATCTGCGTGTTCCATCGGAAAACTCTCCAAGTTTCTTGGCGCTGAACAAAGATGATGGCAAGGTGCTATGGTCCAGCAATCTTCCAGGTCAATCACGTCGAAACATCATGCATGGACAGTGGTCGAATCCGACCTTTGCGCAGCCGGGCGGCAAGCCTCAGGCGATTTTTCCTGGAGGGGATGGTTGGATATATAGCTTCGACCTATCGGGCAATCTCCTTTGGAAATTTGACTGCAATCCAAAGGATGCGGTTTACCGACTTGGTGGACGTGGTACGGCAAACGATTTTGTTGGCACCCCGGTTGTTTATAAGGACAAGCTTTTCATTGCTGTTGGACAAGATCCTGAGCACGATACCGGCGTTGGTCACCTCTACTGCATTGACATCACCAAAACGCCGACGCGTGAAGACAAAGATGTTTCACCTGCGCTGGTTATGTCTCGAGAGCCAGAACTCGTGGAGCAGCCGAATCCTGATTCAGCTGAAATCTGGCACTATGGTGGACCGGTCAAAGAAGGTGTACCAAGCCCGACCGATGAAACCTATTACTTTGGTCGGTCGATGTCGACATGTGCCATCATGGATGATCTGCTATACATCACTGAATTGGGAGGTCACGTTCATTGCTTGGATGCACTTACCGGAGAACTGTACTGGACCGAAAATATGTTTGCCAATACGTGGTCGTCTCCTTGTGTCGCGGACGGAAAAGTCTACGTTGGCAATGACGATGGGATCATGTATGTCTTTGCGCACGGCAAAGAAATGGATTTGATTGCCGAAATCGAACACGATGACGGGACAAAGCTCCGCACCACACCCGTGGCTGCAAACGGTCGCTTGTATTACATGAGCGAAAGTCCAACGAAGCTTTGGGTGATTGAAGAAGGTGCTGGAAAAGAGTAAGTCTCATTGCATATCGTGCAGCAATAATAACGGGTTGTTATGTCACGCCGTATGTTGTTTTTGATCCTCGTGTCTAGTTGTTCGTTTGTTGCACAGGGGCATGAATTGCCAGATGAGGAAATCGAACGTCGCGTTCAGGTGAGTGTTAAGCCTGGACGTGTGTTGGTGCAGTACTCTCTTGCGATGAACGAAGTGACATTGAAAAAGGAGTTGTGGAAATTTAGCCAAGATACTGACGGGACATTTTCGGAGTTGTTGAAACGGTACGAGAAGGTGATCCCGCTTTCCCTGTCAAATCATCTTCAATTAGAAGTTGATGGAAGCGTTTTTCCTATTCTTCCTGTAGGGGTGGAGTATTCTGGCTGGAGCCATCGCTATCTGACGTGTCTGTTCAGGGGCGAGGTTCAGCTTGCAGCAACCACAAAAACAATCACAGTCACGGACAACAATTTTCGTGATACACCAGGAGGCTACCGGATTGCGATGAAGGGCATTTCCGGTGCCAGGATGGAGCCTTCTTCTGTCCCACCGACCGTATCTCGTGCGACATCAGTCGTGTTGAAAGGCATGCCTCAACAAGAGAAGGAAGCAGCAACAACCGTCACAGGAAAGTTTTCGATCGTAGAGTCGTCAGAGTTCACTCCAAAAAAACTCTCGCACGCTACTGTTCATGTACTGTCGATGAGAGATACGTGTTTGGTTTTGCTTGGAAACATGCTGGAGTTCAACTGATGAGTCACTGGATCAGACTGATAGGTCTCATGTTATGTGGTGCTACCGCAGCAGCGCAGCCTCCAAATATTATCCTGATGATGGCAGATGATCTGGGCTATGGTGACCCAGGGTTTAATGGCAATACGATTATTCAGACCCCGCACATGGACGCGCTGGCAAAAGAGGGAGTCGTACTGACTCATTTTTATGCCGGCAATTCAGTCTGCTCTCCGACTCGGGCCACCTGCCTGACGGGGCGCCATCATGATCGTATGGGAATTTGGATGGCCAATAAGGGACATCTTCCCGCACAGGAAATTACACTTGCGAAAATGCTGAAAGAAAAAGGATACATGACCGGCCACTTTGGAAAGTGGCATCTGGGAACCTTGAGTACAACCATCTCTTCCAAAGGTGCAAAGCGGAAGCCGGTGCTGAACTATGCGCCTCCGTGGGAGCGAGATTATGATCGCTCGTTCGTGACCGAGTCGGCCATCTGCACATGGAATCCCGGACTCGGGAAACGTGCAAAAAACAATCCATTTTATGAGGATGGCGTTGCATTGGATGGATCGGATGAAAGTTTGAGGGGGGGGGCAGCGCGTGTCGTGGTGGATCGTGCAGTACCCTTTATGAAACAGGCCGTCGTCGATGGAAAACCGTTTCTCTCTGTTGTCTGGTTCCATGCCCCGCACGAAGATATTGAGGCAGGGCCAGAGTATTTGGCGATGTATCCTGATGCGGGTGACGCGGCACATTACTATGGTTGTATTACCGAACTCGATGAACAGGTTGGACGTATCCGCGCAACGATTGAAGAGCTTGGTGTTGCAGATAACACACTTATTTTTTTCTGCAGTGACAACGGCCCTGAAGGCCGAACTGGAACGGAAGGTCGTCGCAGAGGCGTGACCGATGGGCTTCGCGGGCGTAAGCGCGACCTCTATGACGGTGGTGTTCGCGTGCCAGCCTTTGCGGTCTGGCCCGGTAAAATTCAAGCGGAAACCAAAAATGATTCTGTTCTGACGACACTGGACTATTTCCCGACGATTGCTCGAGTTGTTGGTTATCACATGCCAGACCGTCGACCGATTGACGGAGAGGATGTGCTCGATATTTTGACTGGGAGAAGCAAAGCACGCACCAAGTCGATCCCCTTCCGATATAACGAGAAACAGTCTTCGTTGGTGAAGGGGGGCTATAAGCTACTGCTTCCAGCGTATGAATTGTATGACCTTTCTCACGATCGTCCGGAAAGGAAAAACCTTGCTGCAGCGATGCCGGAGAAGGCGCGGGCAATGAAAGCTGAGCTGGTGACCTTTTTCGAGAGTGTAAAGAACAGCCACTCCGGTTCAGATTACAACGACCCGTCGTTCAAGGCGGTTGATCCGTGGCAGCCACTGAAAATAAAATAACCTCGACTGTGAATTCTCAAATAAATGAGACCACAGGTATCTAAATGGATATCGTCTCGGTGTAGATGATAGAAGGACTTCAGTATCCAAGACACCTGAAGTAGGGGCCTCTTCGGTATGAATAATTGGGAGTTGGTGAAGAGTATGACCATTATCACAGTGGCTGCTACTGGATGTGAACTTGTTCGTGTTTCCAATCTGCAAACATAGGTTCATTTGGTTCTCACTCTCTGCGTTGAATACCTTTGTCGAACCTTTGGGGCAAGGAATGAACAATTTGAATTTGTTTTATTGACGCAGTCGACGGAATAATTGAAAATTTACCAATCTGGAGGGGAAATGAGAGGGGTGTACAGGGTTCCTCTGAATCACTCTTTGCCAAACGGTTGGGCAGGCACTTCATGCGTCATAGGCAGTCGAAGCAATTGTTGAAAAGACGTGCTCGAAATAGTCGTGCACGTGGAACTCATCTTGAACAATTGGAATCACGCATTGTTCTTGATGCCACGTCACTCCTCGATCCTTTGTCGGCCGAATTCGTATCAACAGATAGAGGCGCGTATTCAGCGGTTCCTTCTCATAATCTTCCCAAAGGGGGTGAGAGTCTTCTTCCGGATGTCTCGCCAGTAGATGATCTGGTTCTTGGTGGAGCTGCTGCCGACACGGCTACTGTAAGCATTCATTCGCTGGGGAATCAGTCCCTGCCATTTTCACAGTTTGTTCGCCTTGAGATACCTACGGCCCCAGCACATCCATGGCATATTTCACTCTCGCTCGATCCTGTTGGTGAGCTTACGCAGGGTGATGTTCTGTATGTCGGTTTTTATGCGAGGGGGGAACATCTTGATACGACTGATCCGTTTGAGGCCAAGGCCTACATTCAAGAAAATGGATCCAACAAGAAATTGTTGACACTTCCGGTGGCTGGTTCAACCGAATGGAAAAGGTTTTCCACCAAGGTTGAAGTTGAAAAGGATGTCCAAGCTGGTGGTTACAAATTTGTTCTCCATGCTGGTTTTGCACCACAAAGACTAGATGTTGGTGGTCTTGTTATTGAAAATTATGGACGGCTCGGCCACCGACTCTCTGATTACACGATTGCCGTCCAGGATATTCATGGTGCTCCTCTTCCTGAAGCGACGCTTGATGTTGAGATGACTAACCACGGTTTCAAATTTGGGACACAGGTTCGTGATCATCTTTTTGCCGTGTCGGAAGCAGCATTTAGTACGATGAACGATAGCCAGAAAATGGCGCTTACGCCAAATCTTGAATCATCTTTTGGCATACCCAGATTTGTGCCGACGTGGACAGATGTGGTCAATCATCGCACTATTGTTCGTGAGCATTTTAATCATGTCGTACCAACAACTGGACTGCAGTGGATTGCTCTGGAAAATAATGGCAGCTCCATTCCAGAGGCTGCGATACTGGAAGCAACTCAAGGTGAACAGACAGTAACGGCTGCGTCTGTTGTCTGGCAAAAAGATCGATGGCCGACGCCCGAAGCATTCCGTTCATCTTCTAACCCTGACGCTCAAGCATTCCACGATGCTCTCGTGACAGCACGATTAGGTCCAGTGAGTGTCCTGCAACAGTTTAGCGACGCAGGCTCAGGTCCCGCGATTTATGACTGGAAGCTTCTGAATGAACCGTTACATGAAGATTACTACCAGCAAGTGTTTGTTGAGGCTGGTATCTATAGTAGTGAAGTTGATGCACTCGCGGATTATTTTAAGCGGGCAGATGCCATCAGGCCGGATGTTACGCTTTCAATAAACGAATACAATGTCATTAATTCAGCGAATGATAACTTTGCTATCCAGTATCGTAACTTAGTACAAAGTCTCCTAGATGCTGGTGCACCAGTCGATCGCATTGGTATTCAGGCTCATATTTCGAGGAATGATATTTCCAAGGAAGACATTGTCAGGCGTCTTGATATTTTGGCTGAGACAGGTCTGCCGATAGAGATCAGCGAGTTTGATACGCGTGATGATGCAGACGTGCCTCAACTGAATGAAGTCGAGCAGGAACGTATGTTTCGAGATATGCTTGAAGCATCATTTGAGCATCCGTCAGTTGATGGATTTATCCTTTGGGGTGTTTGGGACAAGGTTCATTGGCGTGGGAATGCCCCGTTGTATGATGCCGACTGGAACATCAAGGCTGCAGCTGCACCTTGGTTTGATCTTGTTCGCGATCAGTGGATGCCCAACTTAGCGGATCAGTCGGTTAATGCCGATGGAGAGTGGGTAGCGCCAATAGGACTTTACAACGGTGCATATCAGATTACGGCTGAAGCCAATGGCGTGTCTTCAGTTGCAGAAATTGACATAACTGAAAACGGAAATTATGTCCTTACGGTCAACACCGTTGCTTCGTCAACGATTCCAGTCGTTGATGAGGTTGTTCTTTCTGAGACTGCGGCATTCATCGTTGGTGAGACAATTGGCATCACTGTAGAGGGTGCAAATTTTGACCCAGATGCAACCGTTTCACTTTCCGGGACAGGTGCGGTGATCAATTCATCAAGTCACACGAATGCATCAACGATAGAGTTGTTTGTCACATTGTCAGAATCGGCCTCAGAAAGTTCACAGACGTTGACGGTTACCAATCCCAATAATGCAACCGCTCAGAAAGTCTTTTCGATTCCACAACTGAGCTCAAACGAACCACCGACGCTTCATCCCATCGGTGACATGTACGTGAATGAAAATAGTCCACAGCAGACAATCGCTTTGACAGGGATCACGTCTGGTGATCCTGCAACGCAACTCTTACGAGTCACAGCAGAGAGTAGCAATACAGGATTAATTCCACATCCTGTTGTTACCTATGTTTCACCAGATGGAATTGGGAGTCTTTCATTTACAG
>Ga0114925_10001103_pt1 | contig 12898 bp, 11 predicted proteins | sample SumtaG_2_FD_87287 | JGI IMG/M metagenome (GOLD analysis project Ga0114925, IMG submission 87287) | Deep subsurface microbial communities from Indian Ocean to uncover new lineages of life (NeLLi) - Sumatra_00607 metaG | ecosystem: Environmental > Aquatic > Marine > Oceanic > Sediment | place... | reverse complement strand
GCAGGAATCGGCGACATGACTGAAACAGGGAAACCATCTCCCGGAGCTTTACTTTGGTCTACACCTCTTGGACTTCCAAAAGATAGTCTGCAATCTGCCGGAATCGATCGTGATCTTGTAACGATTAACCGTGATGCAAATACGTTTGGAATTGACAGCCGCACTGGCTCTATTTTCTGGAAGCGTAAACTACCGTCCCCTCCTTCTGCAGGTAGTTTCCCTGTTGGTGACTGGGTGTACGTCCCGCTTTGGGATGAGACTATGTATCGTCTTCCCGTGAACCCATATCGTAACCCAGCTGACTCAGAAAAATCTGAAAGTAGTGATTCGAAAAATAACTCTTCGAGTCGAGCGAACCTCAATCCTGTACGCATAAAAGCGCACGGTCGCATCGAACAGCAACCCATGCAGTTTGGAGACGGTGTGATCTGGTGCACGAGAGAGGGACGCCTAACTGTTATGGAGCCAGGGGAAGAGGGATGGGAAAGACATGAGTTTTTCCTTCGAGACAATCCAAGTGGACCGGTTGAGGTTCAAGGTGCGGTTGCATTTGCTACAACAAAGAAAGGAGAATTGGTGTGTTTCGAAGATGCAACTCGAGGCCTTCGACTCACCTGGCGATTCCTACTGGGAACAAGTCTTCATCCAAATATGAAGCGGCCGCAACTCATGGTGCATAATGGAATCGTTCTCGTTTCCCTTGGAGAAGAAGGCATCGCTGCCCACAACTCTAGTACTGGAGAACAACTGTGGAAAACACGATTGCAGGCGGATTTTCTAGCCTGCGTTGGGAGTCATCTGTGGTGTTACGACATACAAAATAGAATAACTGCTATTCGCTTAAGCGATGGGGCAGAGGACGCATGGCTTTGCCCAGGGCCTTTCACCATTCCTGTAATCAACAGGTTCTCTGAGCGTATTATTCTGGCCTCACCTCGCGGCCTGCTTGCTTCACTCCGACCACGGGTTGTAGCCAGTGAAAACACTGGTATTCAGCCGTCAGCACCCTCTTCGAACACGAATGATAATTCATCCGATAGTAAACAATCTTCCGTATCCGAGACTTCTGAAAAAAAGCCCTCTGCTCAGGACGTTGAAAAACCTACAGCCGAAAAGTCGATGCAGGAAAAAGAAGATAAGCCGTTTAATTTTTTCGGAAAATAGAAATTTTCCCAACTAGGGTTTGAGTGGAAGACCACGCGTCCATAGTTCAAGTGCAAGGATGAGGCAGCCGATTGAGATTGCGACAAACGACAGCATCATCATTCCAGTATAGGCATTTTGTCGCTTTGGATACGTTGGCTCATCACTTTCTGCCATCTCAACTCTCCCAAAAAACCGTTTCGGCACTCACAGTTGTTATCAAGCCTTAGCTATCGAGTTTGAGCCTTGTAGCCACGCGGTCTCCCTGTTGAACGATTCCACGTGCAAAGTCTTTGAGAACTCGAACAACAGCACGGTCAGGCTTTACGCTAACGACACGGAGACGACCAAGATATTCATCGGCACGAAAAACCTCTAGTTCATGTCCAGCCTGAAGCCCATCATCACTTCCGATCGAAACCTCAGCAAGATCATTTGCAACCGCAGTAATGACTCCACCAACAACCGGTATGACCGTTTCGGGTCTCGTGAGTGAAAGTCCATTTTGCTGCAAAACCACTCTGGCATTTGCAACTTGCTGCTCGAGTTGTTTTTTACGTTCGGTAGCCATTGCCAGTTCAGATTCTGATTGATGCAATTCAGCAGCAAGACTAGCACCATCATTGACTGATTTTTTTAGCTTGCTTTGAAGGCCATTAATTTCTTCTCGCAACTTACCAACGAGCTCATCTGCAGCATCTCGCTCATCTTTCGCCTCTGAAAGTTCTGCGATATCTTTATCAAGATTACTTAATTCAACTTCACGTTTTTTCTTCAGGCTAGCGAGTTCTGCATCTTTTTGCTGAAGTGCCGTCTCCAGCTTCTTTACGACCTGCTCTTGATCTTTTTTTGAAGCCGCATTTTGATCGATCAGTGTTGTCAACTCTGATTCTTTAGCTTCGCGTTCTGCTGTAACCTGCTCAAGCTCAGTCTGAAGACGCTCTGATTCTTTCTGCCAATTTGTGTGTGACGAAAAAATTGCAATCGCAAAGCTCATGAATACAACACTCATGACCATCACGGCAAAAACAAATATCTTTCCGAGAGTATCCATGCTCGTATCCGTACCATCGAATAAGAAATGAAACCAATGACTCGGCAACACAGTAGCGTTCTTCGCAACCGCCGAACCTACCAAATAGTATGCTTCTGATGTCTGATTCGTCCCAGAAGCCAGAGATCCTCCAACTTCTTACGATAGGGTACCTCTTCTCGCCCAGTGTTCCAACGTCACTGTCGCCGTAATCACTACACATATCCCAGGCAGAAAACTGCCCCAGAGGAGCCAAAGAGTCCATCGCCCGTCTGGTACCACTTCAACGCGTAATGTGGCTGGTTTTCTCCGTGGACCACACGCGATCAAACGCCCACAACCATCAATCGATGCTGAAAAACCCGTATTTGCAGCAATAATGATTGGTGTCCTGACCTCCACAGCGCGAAAAATCGCAGCTGTTAGATGCATATCGAGTTCGCTGGATCCCCAAAACCAGCCATCGTTGGTCAGATTGGCAATGAGGTCAGGGCCTCCATCTATTTGGCGGCAATACCGAACGAGTGAACGAATTGTCGCTGGCAGTGCTGTTTCATAGCAGATCGTACACGTCAGCCGTCTGCCGGCCACAGACGTTACAAGTGGCTGTTGGCCAGCTGTGAGACCAACTGGAAGTGGTGTAAGACGATAGAGCCAAGGAAATGTCTCAGCAAAGGGAACATATTCACCAAAAAGAACAGGTTTCATTTTCGCATATGTGTCTTGGACTCGACCACGAGAATCGAGGAGAGTGGCGCAGTTAAAGTATTGAGTGCCCGTAACAGCACTCGGTGTAACAACCTGCTTATCGACACCAACCAGCCAATTCGTGCCATATGACTTCGCATAGGTTGCAAGTGGCTCGAGACGTTCATCCTCAAGACGCCGACGGCAAAGAGCCTGCAGCGAAACATCACCCGTATTACTATTCTCTGCCAACTCACTTTCGCTGAGGATTGCCGTTACTACACTTTCTGGTAATTGTTCGTTTGGATCGATCTCGAGAAGACCAATACGCCACATCGTTTCAGGCCAAAGGATCAAATCAGGCAGAGAAGGACTTTCCAAAAGACCACTACGAGTCAGTTTGTCGTAGTGCTGAGTGACTTCCTGGAAAGCATCTGGATCATGTTTTAGCTCGGTATCGATTGAGCCTTGCACAAGCAGTGCTTTAAGAGGAGCAACAAGAGGATCCGGAGTCGTGGTGAGCCGCCAATGACCATAAAAAATACACACGCCAAGAATGCTGATAGTCAGCACTGCTTCTCTTCCTGTTTCTTTTGTCAACCAAGTTCGTCTCAGTCGAAAGAGTGCTGCTGCCACGAGCATGACAATACCACTAAGCCCAATGGCACCTGCAATGTCAGCAATTTGCAGCAGGGTGTTCCATCTCCATTGTGAGTGACCAAGCATGCCGAATGTAAAACCACCAAAAAGTGAACCTCGTAACTGCTCACAGGCCACCCACGATATTGGTGCTGCCGCTAGTAATGGCCACCCCCACCGCCTCATCAGAAGTCGAGCCGACCAAATGAAAGCAGGCAGATACACTGCCAGATATGCCGATAAACAAACCCAGCCCAACGAAGTTGCTGGATGAGGAAGTCGGAGCCAGTGAATTGTTGCAAGCCAATGCACAAAGCCAGCACACCAAAGCATTTGCCAGAATCTCGGTGGCAGATAGGTGGGTTTCCGAAGAATCAGCCAGAGCCATGGCAACGGTGCCAGCCATGCGAAAAACCATAAGTCACATGGTGGTTGAATGAGAAACATAGTTACTGCACCACCAAATGCTGCAACCGTCTCTGGTTTCAAAGACCTTCCGCGAAGCAGCCATCGAATGAATGACTGGTTCATGTTTCCACATCCTCTGGAAGAATTTCTGCGATAACCATACCTGGAAATACAAGGGTATCTTCATCTACAAATTGGTGGGTACACACGCCAGCGACAGGAGCGAGCAAATCTATTGTGGCCGGACTAGTAGCCAATTCAGCAACACGATCACCCTCAAGAACAGCACTTCCTTGTGGGACAAGCCATAGGGAAAGAACAACCGGACTTTCACCTAGCCCAATATCTGGAACAACAATGGAAACCGGTGTGACTAGATCACGCGACTTCATCGAATCTAGATCCTCACCATTCAATAGTTGTTTTGAAGCCACGAAAGTATGACCCGCCCCACTAAACCCAAAGAATGTGCTGAGCAATTCTCTGGAATATCTTGTGTTGTATGCCAGTGCGGGTAGTCGAAGTCAATAATATCACACGTTGGAATACCACCAGTCATTCGAAGTGGAACATGGTCATCATTGATAAGGTACTTGGGACGAGGCACAAATTCTTGGATCTGTAGTTGTTTCGCTGTCGCCCAAATTGATTCCACAACAGGGCGTGTATCATGCCAATCAACACTTTGCTGTTCTTGCCAAATCGTCAGATTGCGGTCACCCACCATGTCTAAGATGACCCCGCAGCGATAAGCATATGAAATCGTTCCGGCCTTTCTTGAGCTGGCGTATTGTCTCGCAAAAAACAAAGACCCCAGACAGTAGGAGTCTCGTTTCTCTTCAAAAACATATTCTTCGGCATCAAAGAGCACGAAATCAACACCCACCGTTCCCTTTAGTTCTGCCACTGAATCAGCGAGTTCCATTAAAACTGCAACGCCACTCGCACCATCATTGGCCCCAAGAAATATGCCCCGAGGGTCACGACGATCTCGATCCGGGTACGGCCGTGTATCATAGTGAGCTCCTAAAAGCACCCGATCATTTCTTTCTGGATGCCAGGAAACAATGAGATTCTCCATGCGCACCCAATCGCCATTCCGACCATCTCGACTTCGAAAAGCCTGACGGAAGACTGTTGCCCCGGCTTTCTGAAAATGTCGGATAAGAAGTTCTCGCTGTTTCTCCATTCCTTCGGAGCCACTCGGGCGTGGACCAAGTTCACAAATTGCTTCCAAGTATTCCATTGCCCGTGTTCCTGAAAACTGAGCGGGCTCATTCGCTATAGAAACTGACCCCGTCAGAAATATTAAGAAGAGTAGTGTGGCACTGGAGAAAATAGAGCGAGTGGTACTAGCCAGTGGAAATACCAAGACAGAAGATCTCGTCGGCAGTATCGATCTCCTTCTCATAAATATTCTTTCAGTATGAGTCGTCTTTTTCTTGTTCTAATTACTGGACAGAAATATGTCATCTGGCAGCCACTAGACAGTCTTGCCAGCAGAACACCTTTCTGACGTTGTACGCCCTTTTTGATCATTACGTCAAAAACAATATGGTTATATCGTTGGCCCTCTTTTCTTGAGATGTGCTTTACGGCATGAATGATCGCTACTTATATCATCTGCTTGCTGGGTATATTCACCAGGAAAATGAGCCGGCAATATCAACCGAGATGATCCATTTGATTAAATGAAAGTAATTCTGGGCCTGGCCATTTCAGCTGGGATACCGAGCAGTTGCCAAGTGCAGGCAATCGCGTAAAAGGTCTCTCGACAACGTTTGCGAGCAAGGGGTGCTCACGTCCAACAAGAAGCCCAAGTGCAGCTGTCAGAACTCCTCCGTGAGCCACAATGACCATGCTGTCAACAGGCCGACATGAAAGAGACTGCAATGCGTGACTTCCTCGTTCCGCAAGTTGACGCCTCGACTCTCCACCAGGTATCTGAAAATCAACATCTCCTGAACGCCATTGAGCAACATCTTCAGGAAAACGATCTGCCAGGTCATCCCATAAGTGACCTTGGAAGACGCCTGCATTCAGCTCGACAAGTTTATCTTCGATCTTAGCAGAAAGACCAATTGCCGTTCCGATTACATCGGCAGTCTCCCGAGCACGGCAAAGCGGGCTGCTCCAGAGTTCGCAGGATTTTTTATGGAAAGACTGACTCTTACACCATGAGGCGACCGCGGTTGCCTGCTGGCGGCCTGTATCAGAAAGTTTTACATCCGCTTGCCCCTGAACTCTTCCTTCGCGGTTCGATAAGCTTTCACCATGGCGAATTAAAATTTGGAGCATAGATTTTTCATGCATACATTAAGATCACTTACCTACAACTTTTCCCTGTGCATGCACCTCGGATAGACGGTCAATAAAATGAGGACTGGCGTTCTGAAGCATGAAGACTTCACTATCGGTTTGACTTGCTCCATGAGGACGAACAATACAAATCACCTCAGCCTCCCCTCCATGTGCCCGCACGTGATCGAGTAGAGCTTGCTCACCTGCAGAAAGTTTCTGCATCGGTACGCCGTCTCCTGCGTTTTGTGACGGCAGTGTAGTCGAGAGCGGTCTTTCATCGCGATCGACACTCAATCGTTCATTTTGATCGACACTCGGTGGATCACCCCCTTCCATTGGAGAACGAGGACCACTGGACGCCGTTGGCACAGCATCTGCCCTATCACGACGATCAAAAGAAAAAGCTGGCATTACATCTGGTAAATGAGGTACTGCTGATTTATCAGCGTTTCCTGCAAGTTCATTTTCAGTACCCGGGTACACGTGTCTGTAAACGAACGCGAGCCCGGCTTCATCAAGATGTTCATGGATTGATGGAAGTGCAGCAAAAAGACCTTCGTTGTCTTCCGGATCCGCCGCATTACAAACTCCTAAGAGTGTTCCATCAAGCGCGAATAAGCCACCACCACTACGGCCTTGTACTGGCTGTCCAGCAACCTGAACATTCGCAGGACCTAGGTACTTATCAACTGAAGTAACCCGACTCACATGCATTGTCGGCTCACGACCTCCGTCGCAACCAATCGTGACAACACCTTCACCAACATCACGCGGACGACCAACGGAACCAATTTTGACGGGATCCAGTGTTGCCTCTGTAAAAACACTTACGAGTGCAAGATCACGATCCAGATCATACGACACCATCTGTCCCGCTAAACGATCTGCAGAAGGATCACCAAACAAATCGACTTCGATTGAACCTTCTCCAACAGAATCACGAAAAATATGACCACAGGTGAGTATCAGCGCCTCTCCTTGTCGACAATCGATAACCGTCCCGGTTCCCCACGAAGCTCCATTTGGGTCCTGTACCCGCAATCTTGCCGTAGCCTGAATCAGATCATGCTGAAGGGCAGATTTTGTTTCAACGGCTAACACAGGTGGTGGTGGTAAGGATTGCTGCTGTTTTGCTCCTTGCGGATCTCGCAGTGACCCTTCAGGAGCCAGGTCGACACGTGGCTGGTCAATCGAACCTGACAGTTGTGCTGGTGGATGAACTGTAGGTGCCGCTGCAGGCTCTGTTACAAGGTGGGTCGCAGACTTGCTTACAGGAACTGGAACCCCTGGGATTTGTTTGGCAGTTGGTGAGTCTGTTTGACTCGTGAGTTCTTGTAACCCCAAAGGCTGCCGGCTTTTTGCAAGAAGCTTTTCAAACTCACCACGAGTCGTCGCCCCATTGATGCGACCAACTTCATGGCCCTTCACCAACAAAATATAACAAGGAACACCCGTCACCTCGAACCGCTTGACGATATCGTGTTCTTGGTCAACATCAACGTGGCGAACAAGCCAACCGGCTGCGCCGATTTCTCCAATGAGTGGTGCCATCTGCTTGCAAGGGCCACACCAGTCCGCTGAGAAATCGAGTAGGACAACGTCACCAGTGGTTGCAGCTATTGCCGGTGCAGTCGTTTGGCAACGGCTTCTACCGGGTGATAGACAGATAAGACTAAGAACAAAACACAACCATATAAAACGAAAGACTCGGGACATCCGTGACTCCAATAAGACCTTTTTTCGAGGTCAGTACTCGCACTCATAGTGTTACGTGAGCTTTCAGTCCGCCAGTGACTTCCTTGTCATTGGAAAAACAAACCAACTCACCAAAAACCAGACGGCAGGATAGTGGCGGTGTCACAGGGCCGCGGACAAGAGCATTTTTCTGATAACAGCCTAAATATGGAACGTGGGGCAATTCGGGTAGAGTACGAAAATCGGGGTTACTACAGCCCCACGCACAAGCTAATCTACTCTATTGTGTGCATACTTCGCGCAACGGCTTTTCTTGAATTCTGTATTCGTTTTAGACTATCATCTTGCGATCTTGACTCACTCAGCTCATGCAGCGGCAAGATTTCGCATTACCACTATCCTGTGCTCTTTCGCTTATAAGGCATCATGCCCAAAACTCGCCGAATCCTGATTACTTCGGCTCTTCCTTATGCCAATGGCCATATTCATCTTGGGCACTTAGTCGAATATATCCAGACAGATATTTTCGCGCGATTTCAGCGGCTGTGCGGCAATCAAGCTATTTACCTATGCGCAGATGACACGCATGGCACAGCTATCATGATCAGAGCCAAAAGTGAAGGCCGCACCGAGAAAGAACTCATTGCCTCAATGCAAGAAGCTCATCTAGCCGACTTTAAGGGCTTTCACATTGACTTTGATTATTATGGATCTACCGACAGTGAAGAAAATCGGTCGTTGTGTAATGACATCTGGCAATCTCTTCGTAAGCAAAACCTGATTGCTCAACGAGAAGTCAGCCAACTATTCGATCTCAAAGCAGGAGTATTTCTTGCCGATAGATTTGTAAAAGGTGGTTGTCCGCGTTGCCAGGCAACTGATCAATATGGAGATTCATGTGAAACCTGCGGCGCGACATACTCTCCAGCCGAACTGATAAATCCCATCAGTACACTTTCTGGCACCACACCTGAGATTCGAAAAGCGGAACACCTCTTTGTCACGCTGGAAAGCCTGCGACCTTTCCTCACGAAATGGACACAGGAATCTGGTGCCATTGACCAGAAAATCTCGAATTATCTTGCAGGGCATTTTCTCAATGAGACTCTGCGGGATTGGGACATTTCACGTCCATCTCCTTATTTTGGTTTTGAAATTCCAGATGCGCCGGGCCAGTATTGGTATGTCTGGTTCGATGCACCCATTGGCTACATTGCTGCTACAGAACAATGGGCAAAGAAGCAGGGAGGATCATTTGCGGATTGGTGGTGTTCGGGAGATGCAAACCAGCCCAGTGCCGAAATCCATCACTTTATTGGAAAAGACATCACCTATTTCCACACACTATTCTGGCCAGCGATGCTGAAAATTGCAGGCATGAACCTGCCAACAAAGGTTCGCGTCCATGGCTTCCTGACCGTGAATGGGCAGAAAATGTCAAAAAGTCGTGGCACCTTTCTCTTAGCTCGAACATACCTTGACTACGTCGACCCAGCAGCCCTGCGGTATTACTACGCAACCAAGCTATCTGGTGGCATTGATGATATTGATCTCAATCTTGAAGAATTCACCACAAAGGTGAACACCGACTTAATTGGCAAGCTCGTGAACCTTGCAAGCCGCACAGCCAGGTGGCTTAAAAAAACTGGACTTTCTTCTACGTACCCTGACGATGGTGGCCTTTTTGCTCAAGCAGCCGCTGATGGTGAAGCAATCGCCGCAGCCTATGAGTCGTGTGACTTTGCACGAGCGATGCGGATCATCATGCAAGCAGCAGATAGAGCAAACCAGTACGTTGATAATGAACAACCTTGGAAACTCGCGAAACAAGGCCCCAAAGAACAACAACGACTACAGGATGTTGCTAGTGTCTCACTCAATTTATTCCGCCAATTAGTAGTTTACATGACTCCTGTACTTCCAAAATTAGCAGACAGTGTGGCTGAACTTGTCGGCCCTCCCATTACAGATTGGCATCAGTCACAAACGCCTCTTGAAAACCTGCCAGTCGCTACCTTCCAGCCATTGATGCAACGAATTGAATCCTCACAAATTGATAAGCTTCTTAATGCATCAAATACCTCATCATCTACCCTACAAGGATCTACTATGTCTGAAATATCAACGAGTAAACCAGAACCGGGTGATCTCTCTCAAGATTCTCCGGAACCACTTGATTCAGATGCCCTCGCTGAAACCTGTACGATCGACGATTTTGCGAAAATAGACTTGCGAGTTGCGCGAGTTGTCGATGCTGAAGAAGTTCCAGAAGCTCGCAAACTTCTAAAGCTTACAGTCTCGCTCGGTGGCGACGACCGGCGCACCATTTTTGCTGGTATAAAAAAGTTTCACCGGCCTGAAGATCTTCACGGGCGGCTTGTTGTCATTGTTGCTAATCTTGCACCTCGACAAATGAAGTTTGGCCTCAGTGAAGGGATGGTTGTCGCTGCAAGTGGAGCTGGAGCCGACGGTGTCTATCTTCTTTCTCCAGATAGTGGAGCATTGCCGGGCATGCGACTTGGATAACTCTAAAACCGCAAGACATCAAACTGACTCGAAAGAGAGCGTAACGCTTCACTTTGGGTGGCAAAAAAGTCACCTTTTGAAGGCCAACATCTAACTTGAAAACGCATAAATAACTTTCAAATTGCTTTCTTTTTCTGTATGACAGTGAATATCATACATTTGGGAGTTCGGTGAACAGGCTTATTCATAAACCAATGAAGTGAGTCATGAGCTGAGGTGAGTTATGAGCATGAAAAAAATTCTCTTCCCAACAGACTTTTCCACTGCGAGCGATGCAGCGCTTGTACACGCTGAAAATCTCGCCAAACAGTCTTCTGCTGAGCTCCTCATTCTCCATATCGAAGAACCACCACTCGCCTACGGTGGTGGTGAACTCTATTACGGACTTCCTGAGCCAAGTTCTGAACGAATACTCAAAATGCTCAGTGATGTATGCCCATCTGATCCTCAACTCAGTTTTGAACATCGCCTCGTCATGGGAGATCCAGCAACTGAGATTGTTCGTATTGCCGAGGAAGAACAAGCAGAGCTTATCGTACTCGGCACGCACGGCCGCACAGGACTGAGCCGAATTCTCATGGGTAGTGTTGCTGAAGCAGTTGTACGACATGCACCTTGCCCTGTGCTGATCTATCGCCAAGATGCTGGTAAACTTTCAAAAAAATAATTTTTGAGCAGCCCCTCTCGTCGCGGCATGTAACTTTTTATGTCTATTCGTCCACTTCTTCAACGCCAGGCAACGGTTCGCTCTCTGATTCGTCGTCGACTTGAAATCCAAGGTTTTCTTGAAGTTGACACTCCAATTGTTTCACGCGAATTGCTACCAGAGGTTTCAATTGACCCCTATTCGGTTATACAAGGCACCGAAAACAAGTTTCTGCAAACCAGTCCAGAGCCACACATGAAGCGTTTACTCGCTGAAGACTCTGGACCCATTTACCAGTTTGCACACTGCTTTCGTCAGGATGAGCGCGGTCCGCATCATGACACTGAATTCACCATGCTCGAATGGTATGAGCCCGGGGCAACCCTGACTTCAACAGCCGAGTTAATCCAACGGCTTCTGCACGACTCCCTCCGCACTAACGGGCTTCAACGACTATGCTGCAGAGACGCATTTATTCAGCATGCTAATATAGACCCAATAACGGCCAACGTTGATGCCTTACTGAAGGCATCTCATTTTCATAACGTTATAATTCCGGACAGCATTTCGAGACTTCCTGAGGAACAACAGTGGAGCCTCGCATTTGAACTATTACTTTCTGAGGTCGTAGCACCACAGCTTGGAATTCCTCAGCCAACCATGCTCGAATCCTGGCCTGCGTCTGAGTCCGCGTTTGCACGACTGGACCCAACAAATAAACAGGTAGCACTTCGTTTTGAAGTTTTCGTTGCTGGCATTGAATTAATGAATGGCTGGCAGGAAGAAACTTGTTCTTCTACTATTCGAAATCGACTCGAAGAGACAAACCAGATCCGAATGTCATTTGAAAAACAAAAACTACCTCTCCCAGATCGTTTACTTGCCGTGCACGATAACATGCCAGAAGGTGTTGGAGTCGCCCTAGGATTCGATCGCCTCATGATGTTGGCAGCTGGCACTGATTCGATTGATGCCATTCGTTATTTCAATTCAGAAAATTCATGATTGTAAGCGAGAATTACATTTGTCTGTACGAGGATTTACTCTGATGGATCAATCCTGATAATCTGCCATATTTCGACACGCTGGAACCCATCAGCATCTTCACCTACTTCCGGCTCTTCTTGAGTCGTATGTTGCAACCAAAGATCAACAATGTGTGGTAATGAATCCTCTGAATGGTTCTCGCATTCACCAACATCGATCGTCACATGCAAAGATCCTTGGTACCGCTGATTACCACGAACTATATCTGTAAGCGTAATCCTGTTACATGCCGCAAGTGAACGAACAGCAGGGAAATTCCGAAGTTCCTTGATTTCTGATAGCTTCCTACTTTCCTCAGACCCATGGCTATGTCCGTCGTGATCTGGGCCGTCGTGGTCTACCTCTTCTACTGGTATAAGCCCTGGCGTACAAAACCCATGGACAACGTCCCATTCACCATCCCGTATTGCCTGGTGCCACCTCAAGACCGTTTCACGGGCACGGCTGTGGTCAATCCACGCATTCACTGAAAACACGCTAAAAGACTGCGCCCCAAACCCAACAGATAATGCCAACCCAATGAGGGCAAGGCCTCGGCCCGCTTTATGTGATTTCCCGATCGAAGTATCTCGGATAGCCGCTAGTGACAACCCACCTGCAAGAATTGGAATCACCCATAAGATCTGGCTTATTAGCGCCAAAAATGAGGAGCATCCAGCTATAAGCGCGAGTACTGCAAGTGTACTTATTGGGCGATATTCCTCGGCATTGTCTTCAGCCTGACTAACAATCACAACTCAGGTCCTTACTCAATAAAATCAGGCCTTTGCCTT
>Ga0114925_10001102_pt1 | contig 12902 bp, 12 predicted proteins | sample SumtaG_2_FD_87287 | JGI IMG/M metagenome (GOLD analysis project Ga0114925, IMG submission 87287) | Deep subsurface microbial communities from Indian Ocean to uncover new lineages of life (NeLLi) - Sumatra_00607 metaG | ecosystem: Environmental > Aquatic > Marine > Oceanic > Sediment | place... | reverse complement strand
TTTTCTATAATATCTTTATCTTTTTCATTTTGAGCTGCATATACCATATATTGAATTGGATTTTTTAATCGAAATATAGAACCATCAGTATAAAAAAATCCTAAAAAGTAAGCTCTTAATCTCCATAGAGGGCTATTCTCAGGAATTTCTTCAGTGAAAATATCATTTATAGCTTCAAGTGAATTTATATTTTTTACTTTATATTCAAAATTAGCACTCAAATTACTAATTTTACAACTACTTCTTATATCCTTAAATTTCCTTTTTTTATCCTTACAAAATAATTCTAAATCTTTTCTATCACTCATTTTATTTTAAAATTCAAAATTAATTAATTTGAACTATTAATAAATACTAATTTTAAAATTATTTAAAGAAAAAATAATTCTTAATTAGAAAGAGTAAGTAAGTTTTCAAAAAGAGAGAATTCAAAATAGGGTATTAATCATTAAGGTTTCTTTGGAATAACTATCGAAAGGAAAACATGGAAATAAGAAGCGATAATGATTTAATATGGCAAACTGATAAGTAAGCATTATCTAGTACTCTGTTTATTACCTGGTTCCCCCATTTATGAATAGGCTTCTGTGATAAAAATTTTCTCATAATCTCATAAAATATTTGATTAACTTGTTCTTCTGTCCATTCTCTTACAAAACCTTTTATAATTTGTGTCTCGTTCCAAAAATTTTAATTATCAAAAAATCTTTTTTCAATATATTTCGTAATTTGGCTCCTTAGCTCAATATTTGTGGTCATGCTTCTTTTCGATATCTCACTTTATTTCAAAATTCTTAATTAAATATTTTGAAATAATACTAAATTTTAATTTTAAAAGTATTTAAAGAAAAATTAGTTTTTAATTAAAAAGACTAAGAAGGTTTTTACTACTCAAGAATTTGAGAAATATCAAATAATATTATTCTTCAAAGAAATGGAAGAAATTATGATAATCAAATAATTACTATTCTTTAACTACAAGGTATTGCTAGGTATTCTTCCTCCTTAAAATGTCTAATAACTAGTTTTTTAACCGATTCCGGGGTTTCAACACTTGTTACTATTAATTGGAAGTCTTTGTTGGTTTCTCCTAGTTTTGCCATGTGTTCAATTATAGAAATGTAATCATCATAATTAAGATCTTGCTGTTTTGGGGAATCTATAATCAGAAATTTAGGGAAATTTGAATCATTTTCTATGGAATATCTTAAAAATGCAAAATAATAAGCAACAACTGTTCTAACTTTTTCTGAAGCACTTGCATTTTTATAATATCTATTATTAATTATTGGCTCATATTTATCGTTAAGGGCAGCTTCTTCATAGTCTCTATACCCCGAGTTTTTTAAGAAATCATCCATATACGTAATTAACTTTTCAATTTTATTTTCGTCATTCTTCTTTCTTTCATTGGCACTTTTCATCTTTTCCTTAATCTCTAATAATTCCCCATCAACTTCTTCTAGGCTTTCTTGAAGATTAAGGATTTTTTTATTTAATGTATTAAAATACTTCAATTCGTTTTTTTTTGCTTCTAAATTTCCAATTCTTTCAACCACATTTTCAAAAAGATCTAAAGATGGTACAAAATCTATAGATATCATGTCCATTTCTTCTATTGTTTCTTTTTGATGATCTAAAAGATTAGTATATTGATAATTCCTCCCCTTTAATTCATTTTGCCTATGGTCATGAACTTTTTGGAATTCATCAATTTCAGTTTTAATTCTTGCAATTTCGATTGAAAAATTATAATCTGCTACTTTTTTCAATTCTCTGTTACATAGAACACATCTTATTTCTTCTTCTCTCTCTCTCATCTCATCAGTAATCTCTTGAAAACATACTGGGCAAGTAGAAACAGGAATATCTGATAAAATTACTTTCGATTCTTGTAATCGCTCAAATTGACTTATATTCATCTTTTTAACTTTAATGGCTTTTTCAATTTCATGTAAGGTTGCTTCAATTTCTTGTATTTCTTCCATTTTTTGAGTAATCTCAGACTTAATTTTGTTAAGTTCATCTTGAAATGTTAAATATTTACTATTCAGTTCTTCATCAGCAGTTAATTTCTCCTTCGATTTACTTCTAATATTTTCCCGCTTTTCCTTCAACATTTTTATCTCTTTTTCAATCTCAGATAGATAACTTAAACTTTTTAAAATTTCATCAATTCCCATTTCTTGAATCAATTTATTAAGAAAATAATACTCATCTTTTATTGCTTCTTTTGAATTTTTTAGATATTGCTCCTCGTTTTCAAGCTCATTAATATCTAAAGCCTCCAAACCGAGTAATTGTTCAAATGCTTTTAATCTTGGTCTCTCAGGTTGTTTATATAAAATCCCTGCATACCCATCATCTTGCCTTATATAAAAATATCTGAATAATTCGTTGAAACTTAATCTTATTGGACTTTTTCCTGGTTCAGGTTTTCCACTTTTAAAATATTTGACTTCTTTTAGATTCAATTTCTCCATTAGAAACTTTGGAAAAGAATCATCAACTCGATAGAAGGTATAATCCATCATGTTTTCATTTAATTCCTCAATTTTTTTACTGAAAACTTTAATCCTTGCACCACTCCTTTTTATTTCTCTAACAAATGTATAAATTTTTTCGTTTAATTCTACTTCAATGTATAAGAGCTCGCAATTATCATATATTTCAGGTACAAATCTAGGATCTTTTCCTCCTAAACCATACCTAATAGTCTTTATTATACTCGTTTTTCCGCGTGAGTTTTTTCCAGTTATGAAATTGACTCCTCTTTTGAAAGTTTGTTCATAGCATAATTTTCCTGTAACCTTAATTCTTCTTACAAAGATAGTTGATCCCATTTTTTTACACCTCAATTTTATGTTTTAAGGGAATACTTACAACTTCTGGAAAATTCTCATATATAAAGTTTTTTAACTTGTTTCCAGAATAATTAACAAACAATTCGCCTACAATAGTAGCTGCGGTTGCTAAATTTTTGAATGATTTTTTACCTATTAAAGTTTTAGCTATTGATTCTCCTAATTGGGTAAGCATAAAAATATCTGTTCCAGAAGCATCATTACTTATATTTATCAGATTTCGCGCTTGTAAGTAAAGTATTATTTGATAATACTTTTCATCCCAAGGACCATAAAAATACCGAATCATACTGGGTTCAAATGGTAAACTCAACGGTTTTAAACTAATTGGTTTTTTATAATTCAAAATCTTAGCAGCTTCTTTCAAATAATGGGGATATCTCAAGAAAAAATCAAGCTTAGCTAACTTTGTCCTTGATTTAATCTTTTTTTTCCTTGTTCCCTCTCCTGCTAAATATAATAAGACTAATATTCGACTAATGTGTAATTCTATATAATCTTCTGGCCATGATTTATTAAAATTTTCACTCACTTCTTTATCAACTCTCAACAATCCAATTAAAAATGCAATCTTTAACATTTTCATAAAAAATTCCAAATGCAAAATTTATTGCTTGATGTCTTGGTAATCTAATGCTTGTATCTAATCTTTCTATCACTTCTTCAATCTTCCTCTTATAAAGAACATCTAAATCTAAAGGAGAGATCTCACCAAGATATTTTTTTTGAATTTGATTTAATTCAAGGATAATAATTTCTTTTAATTCCTCTAAATCCTTCCTATATTCGCTATATGATGAAAACGTTGTAAAAACAGAAAATTTCTTTATGATATACTCTTCTGCTTTCCAGACTTCTTCTTGAGATAAATGTGATCTGCCCATTTTATATACTAAATCTCCTAATTTTTTAATTTTTGCTATTTCATGTTTTTCTTCTGTTATATAATCAGCTAGTATTTCATATATCTTTTTTTTTTCAATTACGCTCTTCTGTAAATCCTCTTCTGAAGTAGCATCTGAAAAAATAACATAAAGCTTTTCAAAAATGTTGTTGGGAAGCATTAAATCAATTATTTCTTTGTTTGTTTTTTCTTTAATTATCTCAAAAATAGTTTGCTTAATTTGAGCAATAACTTGTTCTTTAGTACCATGCCGATCATAAAATCTTAATTTTTGCAATATTTCCATAGTAACCCCAAATTTGCAGGATTCCATTAGTTTTTCAAATAAGTTATCAATTTCTGTTAATACTTTTTCTTTTTCATTTTCATCTACAAAATTGTCTTCATTAAATTTATTTATTGATACTAAATCTTTATAAGAATCAGAGTCTGTTAAAAGAACTAATTTATTCACTATAAAACCAACACTCTCAAATCTATTATGGTTCTCAACTAATTCATCCAAAATTGATAAGCTTGTTTTTTTTTTTTTTTTAATAACTTCGCTAATTGATAATCTTCTAGCCCCAGATTTTCTTGTTTTAGACTGATAAATTTCAATATTATTATTTTCAAAGGTAATTATAAAATCATCAAAACACTCACATTTTATATGGTCAAACTCTTGATTAAAAATGTTATTAAGATAATGCTTAATAGAATAGAGAATTTGTAAATTATAACCCGCAAAACTTTTAGCTCCGCTACTATTTCTAGGAAGTAAATATTTTTCCATTGATATCAATTAATGATTATAGATTGATTCAGGGATTTTACATCAGATTTATTATATAACTACATGTTTACATAATTATTATAATATATATAAAGATCTATTAATGAACTATTTCTATTCCTATCTTCATATAGTAGAAAATGACTCTAGAATAATAATTTCAATATAATGTACATTTCTATTCAATCTAGCTAAATATATATACAAAATTATATAGAAAATATCTATCCTAAAGGATTTGAAATTAAGAATGACATCGTACAACTTAATAAGAAAACATATATCATTCAATTTGCCGATGGATTACCAAAAACTAGAAGTGGGAAAATTATGAGACGAATTTTGAAAGCAATCGCTGCTGGTGCAGAAATTGGAAACATAACAACATTAGCCGATCCATCTGTAGTAGATAGATTGCTTGAAGACCGGAAAAAAATCGAAGTTTAATTTAAAATACTATTTCTTTCCTTTATTTTTTTTCTCTCATATAAACAATTAGCTTAAATGCGTGTTTAATCTCTATTTAGGATAGTATTGTGCTTCTAGTAAAAAAAATTGATATCCGGACCATGGCAAATTTTCTTAATCTAAACCTTTAGAGTAATATAATAATATACTATAGTTTTGAAAATGTAGAAAAACTTTGAATTAGTATCACAATAAATTGACGCTTTTTTAGGATAAGATTTTAAATTATCTTTTAATCTCGAATTCTGCCTGTATATTCATAGAATCTATAGGGTTGTGATTTATCCATATAAGACTGTGTATTTTTAATATTTCCTGCGTATTTACTAAGATTTACTCCATTATAGATATAGTATTTTTCTGGAAGATTAAATAAAATATCATATCCAAAACATATTGTTGTATATTGGTCAAACTCACAATTTTTTCCATAATCTTCTAATATTTTAGCTGAATTTGCCGGACTACCAACGATAATCAATTGACTTTTTGCTTTTTTTCCTATTTTTTCTATTCTGATTGCCCCAAAATCTATTCCAATTCTTAAATATACTTCTTCATAATTTAAACTTCTAAAATATGGATTAAGGATTTCATTTAATATTTGAGAAATTGTAATAGCACATTCTTTAGCATTTATACATCTTTGTTCTTTTGTTCCAATTGAAAATGAAACCATCGCACCATCACCAGTATATTTGTCAATTGTTCCTTCATAATCATCTACACAATGGAATAAACAATGTAAGATCAATCCTAACCATTCAGTATACATTTGCTCTCCCATTTCATTCAAAATATCTTTAGAATTAGCTATATCAAATACCATTACAGCAGCATCAACAACTTTAATTCCTCCAGTTGCTAGCTGATTTGTATCGACAGGGACTTTTCTACCCGATTCTTCAGGATGCTCTTTCCTCTTCTGGAGAAATTGAGAAAGAACAGTTTTTTCATAATGATTGATATTCATAATTAATCTACCCAAAGTTGAATCTTAAGAAAGTAAGAAGAAATTTAATACTATTATTATGATATAACCAGAAATTAAAAAAAATATTCCAATTAATAATGACCATAAGGTATAATCATAATTCTTATACTTTTGATTATTAATTTGTGCTATACTAAATATTTCTTTTAAAAGGTCATCTTTAATAAATTCGATCTTAGATTTTAAGATAATTTCTTTATATTTTCCAAATTCTTGACTTATAATATCTTTAAAGAAAATATTATTCTTTAACTCTGTTGAATATCTTGCTTTAATTACTAATATAGAGAAGAAAAATGATATTGTTAATGATATCAAACTTAAAATGGAAAACAAATTCAAAAAAAACGCTTGGGTTAAATATCCCCTCTCTACTAATGAAACAAAATTCAATCCCATAACACCAAATATTACCGGAATTAATATCGAGTTAATTCCCATCAAAATGTTTGCTTTCGTATCCGCTAATTGAATTAAGCGATAGTTATGAGAAAAAATTGTTTTTATGTAATCTAACTGAACTCTATTATCAATTTCATTCATAGTTGGATTCGATTCTTAAATTATATTATGTTGAAAATAATAATTCACCTATTTAAAAATAAGGATTTTTAAAACATATTATCAAATTCTATTATCTTTATTCTTAATTAGACATTTTAGCAGTTGATATGTTATTATTATTCTGCTGAATTAATATTTCCAAATGTAAGACTAGAATTCTTAAGAAAGAAATGTGGGTTTTCAAATTTTTTTAGAATATAGGGATCCTCTACTTTAAGATTTATAAATTTCAATATTATCCTGTTTAAAATTCGTTTAATTTCAAATAAAAAATGATGAATATTCTCGAAATTATGATTTGTTATAAGTTTATTGATTTTTTGCTTTACATCACTCCCATGAATTATTGTGCTTCTTAATTCATAAAGGTCACCCATCAGTTTATATAGTTTGTTAAATTCGTTCCAACCTGAAGAAAGGAATAAAGAAGTATTTATTGATAACCTAAATTTCAATTCTGCCCTCATCCCTCTAGTAAAGAAGAATTCCAAGATGATAAAATAATCTAATAATAAATCTTGTACATCTCGGTTATTAAAAATTTGAAAAAAGCGATACTTCACGATTTCAAATGTAGTTTCACTAAAGATACCACATTTTCTTACTTTTTGATAAATCTGCTTTAAAAGATTAAATTCCTCGTTTGATACGAAAATCGCTCTCCTAATAGGTTCATCAAATTTATCAAATCTATTTATATTAGGTACGAACCACCACGAATATTCAATAATAAATCCTTTATAATCGAATTCTTTACTTAATAAATAAAGACAGCATGATAGTTCCTTAATTTCTTCTTCGATTTCATCTTTTTTTTTCATTATATTTTCATAAAGTCTTTCATGTGAAGAAATATCGTTGAATAAATAGTAAGGTGTAGTACAGTTAATAGATAAATATAATCTCATGGTAATTAGATTGTCTAAATCGTCCTTATGATCATATTTCATATAATCTGAGGGTTTCATCCCAAACGGATAATATGATGATATATATTTCTGGTACTCTCTCGTTTGACGGTTTTTTTTCATTATTTTTAACGGAGGTCTGGCAGATATCAGTTCTAGATTATCTTCAATTTGATATTCACCTACTATAGCAAAGATGGGCAAATGTATGATGATTTTTACTGGAAAAGTGTGTGATTGCAGTGATCCCCGCCATTGTTTTTTAAATCTTTCAAAAATAGTAGGAATCTCATCAACACTTGTAAGATATTCTATAAATATGGAATAATAAAATGAATAAAACAATAAAATTGGTTCAAAAACAGGCCCCCCTGAATTACTATCATGTAGATATACTGAGCTTTTAGTAAAAAATTCAATATTTTCAATGTTTTCAATAAAAATTCCTTTGAAAAGACTAAATCTTTCGATTAAAATGGTTTTTTCTTTCTCTTTAATTTCAGACCCGTTTAGTATTGAATAACAATATTTATTCAGTAATTCAATGAAATAACTAAATTCTATTGTAATAAATGGAATGGTCTTTCTAATTAATTTAAAGATATCTTTCAAATCCTCCTCTTTATTTAATAACGCATATTCTAAAGCCTTAATATCTTTTTCTAGATGCTCTAGAAACTTGGTTTCTTCTAGTTTTCGCATTTTTGGCAAATAGTTTAATATTTAGATATAGAATTAATATGGTTAAGAATCAAATGAATGCATAACTCATCTTAATCTAGCATCATAGTTTTCCAAATAATATATAATGTTTACTCTAATATTATGGTTTATGTTTTTTAATTCATTCAAGTAATCTTTAATTTTGGTAATTGAATATGAGATGTTGCCTTCAAATAATCTCCAATAAAAATCTCTAATTTCCTCTAACAGTTTTAATTCATTATGATCAATTATTCCTTGATAATAAGCAAGTCCTAAAGAAGCATTAAATGGATCTGAAGGGTTAGCAATGTCACCTTCATAGATGTAAAATAAATCTAAAGTATCATTTATTTTTTCCCATTGTTTAAAAAATTTATCAACAATTCTCCAATCATTATTTCTATCAATAAATAGACAATTAGAATATTTATTGAACAGATTACTTGCTACTTTTTCAAATATATACTCATATTGATATAAATCTATCTTAAATTTTATTGAACCTGGTTCATGATACAATTTATTTCTTAAATCATGAAAGTACTCAATTTTTACAATTTCTTCATCTGTTAAAATGCCTAATTTCTTTAACTTATCATTACCAACGTAGAACTTCTTATTTTTACCTAAATTAAAAAATAATTTTAGTATAAGCTCAAATGCATTGTCAATTCCTATTAATGCTCTTTCTAAATCAGAATCAGTTCCCTTAGATAAGTGTTTTATTGCATGATAATAATTTTTAATAATCTTGTCAAAATTATTCTCGTTTTCCATTATTTATTTTTAAGATGATTTTATAAATAATTTTTATTTTTTTTATAATGTTTTTTTATTCAGTTTGAGGATGATTCACACAAAACAAGAAGTACTAAGATTAAACGCAAAATTTTGAAGCCATTGCAAAAGAAACTAATATTGAAAATATTCATAGATTAACCGATCCTCCTGTTGTTGATAAATTATTTCAAGAATGAAAGATATGGACATCGAAACAGGATTAAATTTAATTAAATTTAATAAAAATTGCTTTTATTTTTTTGATCTGGATTTTTTTTAAAAAATTTACCTATAATTTCGAGTTAAAATTTTAAATTTTTATATATTAATCTATATAATAGAAATAAGATTTAATGATAATTCAGCATGGATAAAAAAGAAATATACGGAACTATTTCCGGCAGCATTCGAAAATTTTGGAATGACATTATAAAGTATATTTTAGAATTTGAGAAAAACGGTGTTAAAATTCTTAGTCCAAAAATCTCAGTAACCAAAAATATTGAAGATGATTTTGTTTACTTAATGAGGGATAAATCTAAACCTATAGAAACTATTGAGAAAACACATTTATTAAATATATCACATAGCGACTTTTTATTTGTAGTGAATCCAAAAGGATATATTGGAATCAGTACTTCATTAGAAATAGGTTATGCGTTATCAAAAGGTATTAAGGTATATTCATTAGAAAAACCTTCCGACACCTTATTAAAAGAATATATTACTTATAATCTATCAATTTCAGAAATAATAGATTTAGAGATTGAAAAGAAAAGGGAAGAAATCAAGATTGAAGAGAATTTGTCCAGTCTGCAAAAATATTTTAATAAAAAAATAATAGAAAGAGGTTTTGATAAAGAAACAGAAAAAGATATTTTGATATTGATATTGGAAGAATTAGGTGAATTATCTAACATAATTAGAACATATAGTGGATTGAAAATTAAAAAAGAAACCTTAAAACAGAAAAAGGAATTTGATATGGGAGAAGAGTTAGCAGATATCTTTATATATCTCATGATTTTAGCTAATAAATTCGGTATTGACTTATATAATGCTCTCAAAAAAAAAGAAATAGAAAATGAAAAGAGAGAATGGATTGTTTTCGATCCAAATTCAAAACCATGAATTTTTATGATTGTTAATTATTAATCTATAAATTTGATGAATCGGGATAATTGATAACATTTCCAACTAAATTGTATAATCCTCTAAAAAATAATTTAAATTATTAAAGAATACTAACTTTCTCAACTATTATCTTTAAAGTGAAAACGGGTAATATAAATCAATTTTAAGAAGAGATGGAAATATTTTTATTTCAGGAATAGAAGATGAAGAAAGGGAAGAAAAATAAATAAATATCTAAAAAGCTAAATTAGAGAATCCATTCATAAACAATTTTGTTATCTTTCCAAGTCTCAAAAATAACTTTATAGTTAGTTTCGCTTGATAATCTTTTCTCTAAAGATTCTATTGAACCTTGCCAAAATATATCTAATGCTTCTTTAAGATCTTCACTCTTTGTGTCTTCTTTTATTTCTGAAATCTCTTTATCACCGAGATAATATTTTATTTTTATTGTTAATTCATTTTCTTCTTTAATCACATCAATATTTGGTATGTTCTTTAGGATAATTTTTTCTTCTCCTAAATCTGTCTTTCTTCTTAAAAATTCTTGAAATTCATCAGTTAAAATCAATATAAATGCTAAAGGGAATTCACTAAATTTAATTTGAGAAATTTCAGGGAGATTATTTCCTTTTAGATTATGTAAGCTTATTATTAATGCCGCTCGAGCTATATCATTATTATAAAAATATTTGGTATATTTATTAAATTCTTCTGGTGTTAAAGGATATTTTGAATCGAATTCTTTTGGAAATAGAAATATACGTTCTATTAACCTTAAAAGTATTATTGCGCTTAATATACCATGATTTCTCTTTCGGAATGCAGAAATTAAAACTTTATGGAAATGAGTATGTTCAATTTTTTCATAGACATCTGGTTCAATTTCTGTAAATGTAAGTTTTCCTCCATATAATCTTGAGATTAATCTAAAATTAGGATCTAATTCTACAATATCACTATAATCCAGCTGAAAATTTAAAGGAGTAATCTTATAATTAAAAATATCTGTAAATTTTTGAAATCCTTCCTTAATTTCTGGAAGATATTCTAAAGGATAACCAATATCATGAAAAGTGGATGCAAGAGTCCAAAGATAAAAAATTCTCTCTTTATAATTATAAGGACGTGGAAACACACATGTATCTTCATTTTCATCCTTAATTTTTAAAATTTTTTGACTATCTGTATCCATTATAGATATAATTTTAGAAATTATTCTTAATCCGAATAAAAAAACATGAAAAATATGCAAAAAATGTTCTCTTGTTCCGCCCAAGCTTAAGAGAGTTGGTTCAATTCTAGCAAAATGCTCAAAAAAATTAGCAATCTTTATACAATCATATTTTTTCCACAATATTTTTAAGAAAATTAAAGTTTCCTTAGTATGTTGATGTGTGTTTTTGGGTTCAAACATTAAACTTGTTAATACTTTTTCAATTTGATCTTTTATATCTTGTTTTTCCTGTTTATGCTTATTAGATCTATCTTCTAGAAAATTATCGAGATTCAATTCTTTAATAATTTTTCTATGGAATTCTTCTTTGTTTTCCAAATTTTATTCACCACTCTGTTTTTATTAATATTAAATTACATTTTAATTTATTCTTCAAATCTTATCACTATATTAACTATAATTATAGAAGAAATAAGATCTGAGATGCTATATTTATATGTAATAATTTGTCAACTATTACTGTTATATTAAGTTTTATTTCAAGTAATATAAAATAACCATTTAAATTCAATTTAAGAAGAATCTTGAAAAGATTTTAATAATACTTGGTTAATAATGAAAATATTAACAAAAAAATACATATATTTAAATATATGTTCAGCTTTATTTCAGATAAAGAAAAAAATATAAAAAAATTTCATTAAATGTATAAGTTTATTTTAAATATATCAAATCGTAAAAAACCATAAAAACAATTGTAGGTGATTTTTTTGGCTAAAAAAGCTGTAAAAAGAGGAATACAATATGAGAAACAAAAAGCAAAAGCTCACAGAGCAGAACATGTAGGAGGTCCAGGAAAGCCAGATTATAAAAGAGGATCCATCAAAGGGGAGGTTAAAAATAGAAAGACTCCAGTTACTAAACCCGAACTCCAAAAAATGTTTAAAAAGGGGATTTCTGAAGTTGAGAGTAAATCGGGTTATACTAAACCTGCCTTAGAATATAAAAAGAAGCATCATCCTAAAAAGAAATTGTACCAAAGAGGAAAGGAAGTTAAATAAATTATTAATCCTTATAAAATAGATTAGGATGCATGTTAGAGAAGAAATAGGCCCGGTATTTCAACCAGATGTAATTCAATTTGCTGATGCGTTACCAAAAACGAGAAGTGGAAAGATAATGCGAAGAATTCTTAAAGCAATTGCCTCCTTGTCGGACGTAGGAAACGTCACTACCTTGGCTGATCCATCAGTAGTAGATACTTTACTTGAAGAACGCAAAAAGATGGATGTTGAAATAGGTTAATTTTTTTTTATTTTATTTTTATACCTATACTTTAGATCTATCTTGTACTTTGTATAAATTGTATCCCTTTTTTTTGCTCCTTTGCCCATTTTTTACGCTCTGAGCGTAATGTGAAGAGATCTATATCTTTATATATCAAACCTTCTTCTTTTGCAGGTATTACTCTTTCAGTACGATCCTTTTCTGGTGTATATATATGAGATTCACCATATTCAGCAACATTCGCAAAGAAACAATAACCGTATATAGATCTCCGAGCATCAAAGTGTGCGGCTTTAAAATCAGCTGTAACCGGTGTGAAAGCTGGGTTAATAATTATATCCA
>Ga0114925_10001101_pt1 | contig 12903 bp, 12 predicted proteins | sample SumtaG_2_FD_87287 | JGI IMG/M metagenome (GOLD analysis project Ga0114925, IMG submission 87287) | Deep subsurface microbial communities from Indian Ocean to uncover new lineages of life (NeLLi) - Sumatra_00607 metaG | ecosystem: Environmental > Aquatic > Marine > Oceanic > Sediment | place... | reverse complement strand
TCTGCCCGAGCGTACCGGCGAATCCCCGATGCACATTTATGGACCAAAGGTCCACAATATGGACTACAGGGAGGGTACTATATACCATATAAAGGCGGAGTCTTGTCAAAGAGTTGACGAGCAAAAAACCCCGTGGTATAAAAAGTGAAATGACATTCCACGATTCGGTCCACGGTCCGCAGAGCTCGTTGAAGAGCATTGAACTGCAGCCGAAAAGCCGGTGGAGAAAACACTGTGGCGATATACACGGAAGAAGTAGCAGATTATATCTGGCGAAACGGCGAGATCATCCCCTGGGCCGAGGCCACCATCCACGTCAACGCCGTGGGCCACGCCTCGGTGGCGGGCATCTTCGAGGGCATCAAGGCCTACTGGAACGAGGAACAGGAGGAGTTATACGTATTCCGTCTGGAGGAACATCTCGAGCGTTTCCTCGACTCCATCAGGATGGTCCGCTACGGATTCGAGTACACCCGGCAGGATTTACGCGGGGCGGTACTCGAGCTGCTCAAGGCCAACGAGTACCGTAGAGACGTGTACATCCGCCCGTACATCTTCCAGAAGGGTCTGGTGCGGGAGCTGCTCCAGGCCCAGCCGGGAAAAGCCACGGAACTGATCATCGATTCCTGGCCCTTCTCCTCCTACCGCGACACGAACAAGGCTTTGCAGGTCTGTGTCAGCTCCTGGACCCGTATCTCCGACAATGTCATGCCCCCCCGATTGAAGTGCTTCTCCAACTACCACAACGGCCGGCTGGCCGCCATGGACGCGGTCGTGGCCGGGTACGACTGGCCGATCATGCTCGATGACCGGGGTAAGGTGACCGAAGGACCGGGAGCCTGCCTGCTCCTGGTACGAAAGGGCAGGGTGATCGCCCCGCCAGTGACCAGTGCCATCCTGGAGAGTGTCACCCGGGAGACGATCTTCACCCTGCTGGAAGAGGTGCTCAATATTCCCTTCGAGCAGCGGGAGGTGGACCGGACCGAGCTATACGTGGCCGACGAGATCTTTTTTGTAGGCACCGGCTGGGAGATCATGCCGGTGGCTTCGGTGGACAGGCTGCCCGTGGGCAGCGGCAAGACAGGCCCCATCACACTGGGTATCGTCGAGGCCTACCGCAAGGTGGTAACCGGCCAGGACGAAAGGCACCCGGAGTGGAGAACCCCTGTCTGGGAGTCGGAACGGTGAGATTCGACACGGAGTTTCAGGCACCGGATCTGCAACCTCTGCTCCAGCCGGCCTCCATCGCCGTGGTCGGGGCTTCAGAGAACCCGGGGCCGGGATTGCAGGTCTTGGAGAATCTGGAGCAACTCGGCTACCGGGGAGAGATCTACCCTGTAAATCCCCGCTATCGACAGGTACTGGGAATGCTCTGCTTCCCCTCGCTGGCGGCGGTCCGCGAGGCGGGGCATACGGTAGATCTGGTGGCGATCCTCCTGAACCGCAACCTGGTGCTGCCCATCCTGGAAGAGGCTGCGGCGATCGGTGCCCGGGCGGCCTGGGCCTTTGCCAACGGTTTTGCCGAGGCCGGTGAGGAGGGCAGGGATTTGCAGAAACGGATCACCGATCTGTGTAAAGAGCATGACATCCTGTTCTGCGGTCCCAACTGCGTGGGGCTCCTCAATTGCAACGGTAAAGCCGGGAGCTACAGCGCCCCGGCACCCCGGGAAATCCTGACCGGCGACATCGGCATGGTGGCCCAGAGCGGTTACGTTTGCATCCAGGTGGCCAATGCCAATCGGGGCTTGCGCTTCAGCATGATCTGCTCCGCCGGCAACGAGGCGGTGGTCGACGCCACGGATTACATCGGCTACATGCTCGAAGATCCGGGGACTCGTGTGATTATGGCTTTCATCGAGCAGTTCCGGCGCCCGGCGCGTCTTCCCGCCCTGGCCCGCCGGGCGAGGGAGCTGAACAAGCCGATCGTGCTCATCAAGGTAGGCCGATCCGAGATGGCCCAGCGGGCCACCGCCGCGCATACCGGCGCCCTGGCCGGTTCGGACGATGTCCAGGACGCCCTGTTCAAACAGCTGGGGCTGATCCGCGTTGAGGACCTCGACGAGATGTTCGAGACCGCCGAGCTGTTCTCCAAGCTGGGCGGAAGGCTGCCCAAGGGAAACGGCGTGTTCGCCGTTACGCTGTCGGGAGGTGTGATCAGCCTGCTCGGCGATCTGGGGGAGACGCTGAACCTTCGCTATCCCGAATGGTCGGAGGCGGGCCGTGCCCGGGTTCAGGAATACCTGCCTCCCTATGCCGGAGTGGAGAATCCCTTGGATGCATGGGGATTCGGCAAGGTCGAAGAAGCCTACCTGCCCTGTCTGACAGCCGCGGCCGAAGAGGAGGAGGCGGATCTGATCCTGGTTTCCCAGGACGTGCCCGGAGGAATGGCGCCCCGCCAGGTCGACCAGTACGCCGCCGTGGCTGAAGCTGCAGCTTCTGTGTACGAGCAGACGGACAAGCCCGTGGTGTTTCTCTCCAATCCTTCCGGAGGATTCGACGGGAAGATCCGGGGCATTCTCGATAAAGCCGGAGTTCCGCTGCTTCAGGGAAGCAAAGAGGGACTCCGGGCCATCAATCATGCCATCGCCTACAGTGGATTCTTGGGTAGCGACCCTATCTCCGCTCCCACTGCCGGTCTTTCGCCCGCAGCGGGCAAGGTCCGGCCGCTCTTCGACCGAGCCCGGGGAGCTCTGACCGAGTTCGAGAGCAAACAGGTGCTGACCGCCTACGGGGTGACCTGTACCCGGGAGGTGCTCTGTACCTCCGCCGAGGAGGCGGTGGCAGCGGCCGAGCGGATCGGCGCACCCGTGGCCCTCAAGGTCATGTCCCCCCAGATCCTGCACAAGACCGAGGCCGGAGTGATCGCCCTGAATCTGAAGGACGAACAGGCGATCCGTCGCAAGTTTGATCGGCTGATGGAGTCGGCTCGAGCTTACGATCCGGAGGCCAGGATCGACGGGGTGCTATGCCAGCAGATGGCCTCCGGCGCGGTGGCCGAAGCGATCGTGGGTCTGCTCATCGATCCCCAATTCGGACCGGCGGTGATCTTCGGGATGGGGGGCATCATGGTGGAGGTGCTCGGGGATCGCGCTTTGGGGATTCCGCCCCTCGATCGAAAAACCGCAAGAGAAATGATCGAACAGACCCGGACCTCACGAGTCCTGAAGGGCTTTCGTGGAGCACCCCCCGCGGATATCGAGGCTCTGATCGATGTCTTGATCCGTGTGGGCGATTTGGCCCTGGATTGGTCCGAAAGGATCGAGGCATTGGACATCAATCCCCTGCTGATCCTACCGGAAGGGCAGGGCACGGTGGCGGTAGATGCCCTTGTGGTTTTAAAAGACAAAGAAGAAAAGCAGCCACAGGAGGTATAGGCTTTGAAAGAAATTCTGTCCGGTAACGAGGCTATTGCCCGCGGGGCCTACGAGGCAGGGATCGAAATAGCCGCCGGGTATCCCGGCACGCCCAGTTCCGAGATCATCAAAACGATCGCCCAAAAATACGGAAACGATATATACACGGAATGGTCGACCAACGAGAAGGTGGCCATGGACGCCGGCGCCGGGGCAGCCTATTCGGGCCGCCGAACCCTGGTGACCACCAAGCAGGTGGGAATGAACGTGCTCTCCGACTCGCTAATGTATGCCGTGTACACCGGGATGGAGGCGGGTTTGGTAGTGGTCACCGCCGACGATCCGGGGATGTTCAGCTCCCAGAACGAGCAGGACAATCGCTGGTACGCCCGCCTGGCCAAGATCCCTCTACTGGAACCGGCGGACAGCCAGGAGGCCAAGGACTACGTCATCCTGGCCATCGAGCTGTCGGAGAAATTCGACACTCCGATTCTGATTCGAACGGTGATGCGGACCTCCCATTCCAAGAGCGTCGTGACCATAGGATCCCGGCCCAAAGGCAAGGTGGAGATCGGCCCATTCAAGCGGGATCCGGCCAAGTACAATTGCACGGCCAGCAATGCCCGCAAGATGCATCCCCGGGTGGAGCAGCGGATCAAGGATATCGGTGCGTACGCCGACAGCCTGCCGATCAACAGAATCGAGTGGCGGGACCGTTCCCTCGGGTTTATCACCGGCGGGGTGCTGTACCACTACCTGCTTGACGTGTTTTCCGAGGCCTCGATCCTCAAGCTGGGGATAACCTACCCCTTGCCGGAAAAACTGATCCGGGAGTTCGCCGACGGGGTTGAGCAGCTGGTCGTGCTCGAAGAACTGGATCCGGTGATCGAGGAGCAGATCAAGGCCATGGGGATCGAGGTGCGGGGCAAGGACATCTTCCCGCCCTGCTTCGAGCTGCTTCCCGACCAGATCAAGCGCTACACGAGCGAGGCGGGATTGTTGAAGAAAAGCCCGGCGGCGGCAGGGACGGTACCGCAGTCAGAGCAGCCCAGGAAGACCGAAAAGCTTCCGGAGCTGCCGATCCGATCCCCGGTGTTCTGCGCCGGGTGTCCCCACCGCTCTACCTTCTATCTGTTGAAGAAGATGAAGCTGCCCGTGGCCGGGGACATCGGCTGCTACAACCTGGGCACCTTGCCCCCCTTTGAAGCGCAGCACACCATGGGTGCCATGGGTGCCAGCGTCGGCGTACTTCACGGCATGTCCCTGGCGGACCTGCCGGAGAATCGAGTCTGCACGATCGGGGATTCCACCTTCTTTCACTCCGGTATGGCTCCTCTAGTTAACATGGTGCACAACGGCAGCCGGGGAGTGGTGATCCTGATGGACAACAGCGTGACCGCCATGACAGGGCACCAGGACCATCCGGGGGTGGACTGGGCGGTCACCGAGGAACGGCCTGCCAAGAAAGTGGATCTGGAAGCGGTGGTCCGGGCCATTGGGGTAGAGAAGGTCAAGGTGGTGGACGCCTTCAAGATCAAGGAGGTGGAGGCCGGGCTCAAGGAATGTCTGGATTTCGAGGGTCCATCGGTTCTGATCACCCGGGGAGAGTGCATCTTCGTTTCCCGGAATCCTCAACCTCCTTATCACGTGGATCTGGAGAAGTGCATCGCCTGTCATATGTGCTTCCGGGTCGGCTGTCCGGCGATCGGAAAATCTACGGAGAAGAACCCGAAGAATAACAAATTCAAGTCCCACATCGATCCCACCCTCTGCATCGGCTGCGATGTCTGCCGCCAGGTCTGTCCCACCGGTGCGATCACACCGCCCGGTAAATCCAAGGGCAAGGAGTAGAGCTGTATGGATACGAATTTTCTAGTAGTGGGTGTCGGCGGTCAGGGGACGATCCTGGCCGGAGATATACTCGCCGAGGTGGGTATGACCGGAGGTTTCGACGCCAAGAAATCAGACATTCTGGGGCTGGCGATTCGAAGCGGCAGCGTGGTCAGCCACATCCGTTGGGGAAAAGCAGTGCACTCCCCCATGTCGATGCTCGGCCAGGTAGACTATCTGCTGGCCTTCGAGCCTCTGGAGTCCCTGCGTATGGTGGAGTATCTGAAACCGGACAGCACGGTGATCGTGAACGATTACCCGATTCCGCCAGTGGCCGTGACTACGGGTCAGTTGGCCTATCCCTCACGGGAACAGATCGACAGCATACTCAATGCGGCCAGCGGCAGATACTTCAACATCAATGTCACGGAGCGAGCAACCCAGCTCGGAAACGTGAAGGTCGTCAATATCATGCTCTTGGGCGCCCTATCCAGTCTCCTCGAGCTGCCGGCTTCGGTCTGGGAAACGACGATCGAGAAGTACGTCCCGTCCAGGCTCTTCAACCTGAACATGCGAGCCTTCCAGGCCGGACGCGAACTGCTGAATTAAAGGTCACGGAGGTACGAACAATGAAGATCATGGTAATCAATCCGAACACCTCTACGTCGATGACCGATCATATGCGGAGGGAGCTGGTCGAGATCAAACGGGAGAGCACCGAGCTGACCGTGACTTGCCCGGATAAAGGACCGATCTCCATAGAATCGGCTTACGACGAGGCCCTGGCCATTCCTCCCACCCTGGAGCTGGTCAAGCAGGCGAATCAGGAAGGCTACGATGCTGTGATTCTGGCCTGCTTTTCCGACCCCGGCCTGTTTGCCGCCAAGGAGATCTCGGACATCCTGGTCGTCGGGATCCAGGAGATTTCTTTACGCATGGCCACTACCCTGGGGAGCAAGTTTACGATCCTGACGCTGTTCAAAGAACGGATCCCCCACAAGGAGAACGATGTCTGGCGGAACAAGCTCACTCCCTACCTGGCCTCGGTTCGAGAGCTGGGTATGTCCGTGCTGGAAACCGATGAGAAGCCGGATCTGGCCAGGAAGCGGATCATGGAAGTAGCAAAGAAGGCAGTTGAGGAAGACGGAGCCGAGGTGATCGTCCTGGGCTGCGCCGGAATGGTGGGCTACGCCGAAGAAGCGGCCCGCAAGCTAGGCGTTGTGGTTATCGATCCCACCTCCGTGACTCTCAAGATTACCGAGGCCATGGTCGAAGCCGGGCTGGTGCAGTCCAAACGGGCCTTCTATGCCCGGCCTCCGGAAAAAGAAATTAAATGACGGACTTCGAACAAGAGTCGGGATATCGATCTGGCAACTCTGACTCAGGATCCGCCCTGTCGGCGATGGTGCTGAAAGCGGCCGGGGAGATCTCGCGAGCTTTGGGGCATCGGGGGGATTCGTTCCCTTGAACAGTGGAAATACATCTATTATCATATTGATCAACTATTGACTAAAGATCGACCAGGAGGAGGTCGCATGAAAAAGGCATTGGTCTCATTGATTCTGCTGGTTCTGACGGTCGCGTCCATTAGCGCTCAGGAAACCGTAGACGTGGTGTATCTGATCGACGGACAGGTCATCACGGGAAAGATCATCGAAACCGAAAAGTACCCCGAGCATCGAATCAAGATCCAAACGGAGGATGGAACCGTCTATATCGTGAAGATGGCAGATGTGGAGAAGATCGTCGAACAGACAGCGGAAGGCTCGACGGTGACCGTAGCGGTGGAGGCAGGGGATGATCCCTCCATGCCTAGCAGCTACTTCAACGTCAATCTTCTCGGCTTTCTGCAGTGGGGACCTATTGTGGAATACGGTTTCAGCGTCGCCGAGGACCTCTATCTCGCCCCGCACCTCCGCCTCGACGGCCTGGGCGCTCTGAACTGGATCCTCTATCCCGACGATACCTGGATCTACACTCCGGCCCTCGGGTTGAGTGTTCTGCACTTCTGGGATATCAGCCCCTACAATCCGAACCGTCTGTACTACGGCGGTGGTCTGGAGATCGAGGGAGCCGGGGAGATCCCCTTCGAGCAGGTCATCCTCAACATCTACGGCAATCTGGGCTACCGCTGGCGCACGGTGGGCCAAAAGAGGTTTTTCAACGTGGGGGCCCATCTCGGTGCGTCCTACGATTTCTGGTGGGAAGAAATAATGATTTTTGCCATGGCCGAGCTCTCCTTCGGCTGGAGGTTGGGAAGCTAGGAGTAGCCAACCGGCTACGCGGCTGATCGAGCCTTTACTGAATTTCGTTCTCAGAAGCGGTTATTCATGAAATAGTAGGGTTGTTTCCGCCACTCCTCGATCTCCTCGTACCAGGGGTCAAAGTGCTCGGCGATCGCCTCACGAAGCGCCGACATCGACTGGTTCGCCTCATCGAAGCGCTGCCCGTAATCCGCTGGGATCGACTCCCGTAGCTTCCGAATCACCTCTTCCCTGTCGATCCGGGTGAATCTCCCCTGATCCAGCAGCACCTCGCCGTCCACCAGGACGGTTCGGATATGATTCTTGTTGCCCCGGTACAGGAGCAGGTCCAGAGGATCGTGGCCCTCGTACGTGTAGGGTTCGCTGATCGCCTCCATATCGAGCAGAACCAGGTCCGCACGTTTGCCCCGATGCAGCGTACCGACCCAACCGTCGAAGCCCAGCACCGCAGCTCCGTTTCGCGTTCCCATCCGGAAGATTTCCCGGGAGCCCAAACAGGGGGAATCGAGCCGGTGGGAGGACAGCCGATGAAGCTTGGCCGCTACCCGCAGCTCGGCCAGGTAGTCTTTGTCGTCGGCGACCTCCTTCTCATCCATGCCGATGGCAACCACCACTCCCCGTTGCATGAGTTCGAAGACGGGGCTGATCCCGTTTCGGACCCGGAGATTGCAGCCGGGGTGATGGGTAACCGAGGCGCCGGACCGGCAGAGTAGATCGATGTCCTGTTCCGAGATCCAGACGCAGTGTCCGCAGGTTACATCCTCCGCCAGGAAATCGAGGTCGGCGAGATAGGCGATCAAGGATTTGCCGTAGCGTTTCAGACCGTACAGCTTCTGCAGCTGAGTTTGTTGCACATGGATGTGGACTCGTATATCCAGTTCGTCGGCGTCCCTGCGTATCTGCTGCAGAGCCTCTTCCCGGACCCACTGGGGAGATACAGGCCCATGCATGATCTGGATTTGTGAGCTGGCAAAGTCGGCGTGAAGCTTCCGCACCGATCGGAAGTACTCTTTCTCCCCGAAAACGGTGGAGCGCTTGAGGATTCCTTTGCAACTACCCCGCAGCTCCGGAGGCAGGGATTCGAGAAAGACTTGATCCTCACCGTAGGTGAAGACGTTCTCCGTACTCAGGCTGGGCGCAAAGGCCACCCGCACTCCGCACTGCTTGTAGGCCTCGAGGACCGCGGCAAACTCCTGCTCAAACCCCCCCGGATCTACCAGGCCGTGGTTGTGCATGGTCGTTGTCACGCCGCCGGCGAGCAGCTGCACACAGGCCCAGCAGGTGTCGAGGAACGGATCGACCGGGGGAAAGCTGCGCCACTTCCAGGTCTCCAGCGTTTCGTCGACCTGGCCGCGCTGAAAGTCGGTCAGTCCTTTCCCGTGGCCGTGGGCGTTCACCAGGCCGGGAATGATCAGAGTTTCCGCCGAGCCGAGGGTCTGGTCAGCCCTGTACTTCCGAGTGATCTCCCCGTAGGTGCCGTAATCGACGATTCGATCCTGTTCGATATAGAGGGCGCCGGAGGGGATTACCGTGTTCTCGTCGATCACCAGGTACTTCCCATATACGAGTTTTGTCGACATGGTTTCCTCTGGAACTTTGTTTCTACGGACGCAGGGCGATTAGCTCGATCTCCACGATAGCATCCGGGTCGGGCAGACGGGACACTTCCACACAGCTGCGGGCCGGGGGATCGCCGTCGAAGAAAGAGGCGTAGGCCTCGTTCATCTCGGCGAACAGACCCATGTCGGTGATGAAGATCGTTGCTTTCAGCGCGTGATTGAAGCTGCTGCCCGCCTTTTTCAGGTGGCCGGCGATGTTTCGCATCGTTTGGCGGGTTTGACTGCCCACATCACCTTTGGCAATCTCTCCGCTGTTTGGGTCTCTGCCCACACTTCCCGATATAAACAGGAAGGGTCCGCAGCCGACAGCCGGGCTGTAGGGCAGATTGGGTTTGGCCGGTTTGGATATGATCTCTTGTTTGTACTGATCCCCGTATTTCATATTGATCCTCCTCGTTTCAGATCATTTCACGGTAAATTATGAGAAAAAGCAAGGCGAGGGGAGGAGAAAACAAGGTTATGAGTGCAGGTATTGCGCCGTTATCGCATTGAATCTCATTCCTTTTTTCGGGTAGCATGGCCGTTGTGGGAATGCGTGACGGTGACGAAGGCGGTATCTTAGAGGAGATCGATCCTGAAGAGCAGGGGCATTCAAACCAGGATTTCTGGACGCAGGCCTGCGTGTCCCTGGCCCGCCGTAGTTTGCAGCACAGCTGCACACCGGCGATACTGCTCGACCGGACATTGAAAATTCTCTGGACCAATCCCGCCTTCCCGGCCAGCTTTGGCGGCCGGGATACGGTAGAGGGGCAGCACCTTTCCCTCTATTTTCTGGAAAGCTTCGATGAGCAGGCTCGAAACACCCTCTACCGCAGCGTGAACTCCGCCGAAGCCGGATACTGTTGGTACGGCAGGCTGGAGAAGAGAACCCAGGACCAGTTGTCGGTGATCGCGAATCTCGTCATCCTGCCTCTATTCGGCGACGAGGGCCAAACTGAGCCGGTAGCCTTTCAGGGGATTTTCAGCGACATCTCGGCGGAGTATCGGCAGATGCTCAAAACAACTTACCTGAGCCTTCTCGAGGCGGCCCGGTTAAAGGATAATGACACTGGCAACCACATCGAGCGGGTCAATCGCTACAGCCGCAGCCTGGCCGAAGCGCTTCTTGCCGATTCCGAGTATCCCGAGGTCAATGCTGAGTTCGTGGAAAATATCGGTTTTCTCGCGGCCATGCACGATGTGGGCAAGATCGGCACTCCTGATGACATCCTGAACAAGGCGGAAAAACTCGAGCCCTGGGAGTGGGAGGTGATGAAGGAGCATACGATCAATGGGGCGTACATCATGGCCAACTATCCCAATCCCATGGCCAAGGATATCGCCCTGCGCCACCATGAACGCTGGAACGGAAGCGGCTACCCTCACGGTATAGGAGAAAAGCTGATACCTCTATGTGCCCGAATCGTAGCCATCACCGATGTGTACGATGCCCTACGGATGCAGCGGCCCTATAAGGAGGCCTTGTCTCACGATGAGGCAAAGACGATCATAGTCGAGAAGAGAGGTCGACACTTCGAGCCGTTCCTGGTGGACCGCTTCCTATCGGTGGAAGACCGTTTTCGGGAGATCTTTGACGAGCTGAGGGAAGAAACGGCTACACCAGATCGGTAAGATAGGCCGGGTGACGGCCGATCACCCCCAAAAACTCATCGAAATCCCGAAAGGCTTCGGTAAGAAGTCCCGATGCCCTCAAATCGACGAGCGTGGCCAGGGGATTGGCGCCCTGCCTGCTGTAGGATGTGCGGATGGCAGGAAAGTAGGGTCGTAGGGCGTCGTTGCAGCGCATCCACGTCCCAAACCACCGATCGATCGTCTCGATACCCCCCTCCAGCAAGTGCAGAAGAAGGCACGTGGTCAGGGCGCTCTCGGTTTCCTCTTTGCAGCCGTACACCCCGTCCAGGGCAACCTCTGTTCCGAGGGCCCAGTTTCTTCGCAAAGCTTCCCTGCCCTGGAAGCAGCCCATCAGGTACAGCTTGGTGTTGTTGGGAAGCCGGAGATCTTGGGGCTGTAATCCCTGTTTCGATGAGAGTTCAAAGCCCGCCGTGTTCTCGTGACCGTGCCCGGAGATGAGCACTCGAACAAGAACCCGCCGTCTGTTCAAATCCAAAACCCCGCCTCTCCAATCGATGAGGTAGGAAGCGGGATGTTCGGCCAGATTTCGGAGTATTTGCCGGATACCCCTGAACTGTTTCTCCTTACTGTCGGCGCAGGTGATGAAGAGGCTGCGGGCGCCGTAGGGTACGGTCACGGACCGCCTTTCCGGAGTGGGGTGCCCGCTCCCTTGAACAGAGCGCCAATGATGCGGTCCCGGGTGGTTTCCTGCATCGGAGCGAAACGCATGTGGAGCACCTCGCCAGCTTTTGAGGTTCTGAGGACCTCGGCGACCAGGGTGAAACGCTGCCCGGCGGCGAGGAAGGTCAGTTCCAGGTCGTCTCCTGCAGAGAACCGCTTTTCCGGATTTTTCAAGCTGGCCCCGTTTCCGCCCAGATCGTAGAAGGTTGACATCGTGTGCTGTTCCTCCGAATCGGGGCGGCGTACCGCCACAGGCTGGGAGATCCTTCTACGGTAGTATTTTCGTCTCTGGATGCGTTTGATCTCCTCCCCGTGCTCAAGCAGCACGGTGCGGTTCTGGACGGATTGAACGCTGCTGTCAAAGCTGAACAGGCCCGAACGGTTTTGAAAATAGATCCGAACGGGTTCTCGTTCTCGGAAGGTAGGAGAGCCCTCAACCAGTTCCGCGACCAGGGAGCGAGGTTCTTGTTTCCCGACTCTTCCCTGGGCTTTCAGGTTGCCCTTGATGCCGATGATCAGAAGACCCTGACCATCCGGAAGTTCTGCGCTGGAGGCGGGGATCTGTTCGGGGCCCTGCAGTCGAAAACCAAGCCGGTTACGCAGCTCGGCCAGGGAGGAGACCGTAACGGCTTCCTTTTTCCTCAGGCGTGCGGCGCAGAAATTGAAGGTGGGTTGGCTGATCAGGATCAGGTATTTCTTATCGGGATCCTTGAGAAAACGGGCCATCCTCTTGACTAAATTCTGCTCAGAGGGTGTGAGGGACCGCTTTTCTACAAGCTCTCGGTAACGTCTATCCGCAATCGTGCGCTGCTGTCGCCGGATTCTGCGGCGTTGAATGCGATAGGCGATGATAAGCAGGGCGATGAAGGCCAACACCGAGACGATTACCAGGATGATCTCTAAGGGACTGCGTTCGAATCCTCTTGATACGGTCTCAAAAAAGGCGGATAATTTCTCCTGATCAAATATGATCATGGTTAGCAGCAGTATACACCAATATCGGCAACCCTGCCATCGAGGAGTATGAACTTTGATCAGTCGAGGGGATTTTGTCTTTACGATTGGATACGAAGGGAACACGGCCGTAGTGGACGGCACTATGAAAAAGCGATACGGGTCTCTATCCACGGTCGAGCTGGCGGAGAAACAGCTGTATAAACAGGCCGTTTGTTCCGCTGTCTATGAAGAGGTTACCCGGAAGCACGGCAATTCAGGTGAAGCTTTGCAGCGGATCCTGGAGATCTACAACAGAGATGCCGAAGGAAAGATCGGCAGTGTAGAGGAGCTTAAGCGTACCTTTGGAGTGTACGAAGTTCCGGAGGGCGTTGGGAAAGTCATGGTCATATAGTCCCGCTCACCTTGACTCTTGTCCGTATTTTGTGTTACTTTTCTCAGAAATCTTAAACTGCAAAGGACAAAAATAATGACAAATTTTCTTTTCACCCTCCCCATGCTACAACTAGGTTCAGGTGGAAGCAATCAAATGGTCACCATGATCGTCACCTTCGGCCTGATTATCGTGATCTTCTACTTCCTGATTATTCG
>Ga0114925_10001099_pt1 | contig 12911 bp, 15 predicted proteins | sample SumtaG_2_FD_87287 | JGI IMG/M metagenome (GOLD analysis project Ga0114925, IMG submission 87287) | Deep subsurface microbial communities from Indian Ocean to uncover new lineages of life (NeLLi) - Sumatra_00607 metaG | ecosystem: Environmental > Aquatic > Marine > Oceanic > Sediment | place... | reverse complement strand
CGGCCTCCTTTTGGCCATTTAGGATTTCCATATTCCACAAATGTTTCTGTTACTGGGTTAAACTTTCCAAGTTTTCCCGTATTTGTTTGAGCAAACCAAACATTGCCATCTGGATCAGTAACTATTGCTAATGGTTGAGTACAAGCAGTTGGAATTTTGTATTCAGTGACATAAGAATTTGATTTAGCGAATTCACTAGAACTGCAAAATTGTACCCTCTGAACATCAGGATAGTTATCCATAGGGGTTTCAGTAACAGTAATTTTTTCGTTGGGATCTTCAGGAGTTATCCCAGGAACACTGGCTGCTGCTGCCCAAAATAATAATGAACCACCAAAAATCACAAACATAATAATACCTTTTTGTTGTTTTTTCACAGAGGAAAATTGAAAGGTCCATGTTATATCTTATTCCAATAACTCTAGTAAATTTCAGGTTAAAATTATCATCACAAAAGTTTGAGGTCGCCAGTAACTTTATCAATTAAATCTTCAGGTGCAGGACCAATTGAAATACAGGTAGTTGTACCAGGAGCAATCTGAGTGTGTCCAGCATCAGTTACTTCTGACCAAGGAAGATTCAAATCAATTGCATGTTTTTTTACATTTTCAAGTTCCTTTAGGTTTGGAATTTTTACTACAATTTTTTCTTGTCCTTTCCACCATTCAGCAAACCAATCCGGATGAGATTTTCTAACATTTTCTGCACCAAGAACACAGGCATGACCTACTTGAGCTGCGATCTTTCCCTTACCCATGTCTAGATCAGTCCTAACTACTATTACCTGTTTTATGTCACTCACCTCTAAAAGGAGTAAATAGCCTGAATGAAAAACTTTTGAATTAAATAATTGTACTAAAAATTAGATTTATGTACGATGTCGTAATAGCTGGCGGAAGTGTTGCAGGATTATTTTGTGCTAGAGAAATTGCAAAACAAGGTCATAGTGTTTTAGTTATTGAGGAAGATTATGAGATTGGAACCCCAGAACATTGTGGGGGATTAGTCAGTATTTCAGGACTTGAACAGTTAGGCGTGGTTCCACATAGAAAAACCTTCGATCATCTAATTGAAACTGCTGAAATTTTTGCTCCAGGTGGAAAGAGTTTTTCGATAAATTCTAGCAAACAAAAGGTAGCTGAGATTGATCGAAGAGAATTAGACAAGCAAATTGCTTATCAAGCCCAAAAAAATGGAGCAGAAATCAAAGTAAGAACAAGTTTTAAAGAAAAAACAGAGGATGGAGTCATTACTTCAGATGGCAAGATAAAATGCAAAATAATTGTAGATGCTAGAGGAGTTTCTTCACTTATTCACAAAGATAGGACGGGCATACTTGCCTCTGCTCAATACGAAGTTTATGCAGATTGGATTAAGAAAGGCAAAGTCGAAGTTTATTTGGATCAAGTAAAGTATCCAGGTTTTTTTTCTTGGAGCATACCATTAGGAGACGGATTTGGAAAAGTAGGAGTAGCTGGAAAAGGAATCAACGCTGCTGAAGCTTTAGAGGAATTTCTTTTACAAAAAGGAAAATACTCTACAATAAGAAAGATTTATGCGCCAATCTGGGTTAAGGGTCCAATTGAAAAATTTGTAACAGATAATATCGTAACTGTTGGTGATGCTGCAGGTCAATCAAAACCTACAACAGCTGGCGGTATTTTTTCATGCGGCATGGGAGGAATTTTTGCAGGAAGGGCAATCTCAAAATTTTTGGATTCAGGAAAAAAATCAGATCTGAATGAATATAAGAAAAATTGGAACGAAAAATTTGAAAAAGAATTTGAAAAACAATTGCTTGCAAGAAAAATCCTTGAAAGAATAGATAACAAAACTATAGACAAACTGTTTGATTCAATTACACCAGAGGTAATAGAAGATATTTCTGATAAGGATGATTTTGATTTTCACACTAGTTCGTTGATAAAACTTCTTGGGTTAAAGGGTTCATTGAAAGCAGCGAACGCTCTTCTTGGTGGCGAAATAAAAAAACTTCTACCTCATTAATTACGATCATACTAAGCAAGGTATAAATGCGTCTGACCAAGGGGAGCTTTGTATGTCATCTACAATATCTTTGCCAGTTTGTAGTTGTTGTCATAGACACATAATGCCTAATGATAAATGTGTAAAATTCAACTGCCCAAATTGTGGTTCTGTTTTGGTATGGAGATGTCAAAGTTGTCGAGAGGCAGCAAGAACTTATACTTGCGAATCATGCAATTTTAAGGGACCATAAAAATTGGCCAAGATACTCATAATTGTGAAAATTCTTCCTACCGGAGTAGAAGTAAATTTAGATGAACTTGCTGAAAAAATAAAGAGTTCTCTAAAAGATGGAATTGAATTAAAAAATTACACTAAAGAGCCGTTAGCTTTTGGAATACACTACCTTAAAGCCGAGTTTGTGGTTGATGATAAAGAAGGACAAATGGATGCCTTGGAAAATACTGCAAAGTCTGTTGAAGGGGTCAGCGAAATTGAGGTATTAAACATGAGCAGAATGTCAGTTGACATGAAATAGGTGATTTTGGTGGCTCGAAAAGAAGAACCCTTGCAAATGCGAATAGGCGAAGCAAAACAGCGAGACGTAGGAAAAAAACGAGCAAGAATCGGTCCTGAAGCAATGGATTTTCTCAAAGTTGCACCAAGTGATGTAATCGAAATTTCTGGAAAAAGATCAAGTTGTGCAATTGTATGGCCTTCAGATGAGGATGAAAAATTTCCAGATATAGTAAAGATTGATGGTCAAACTCGAAAAAATATCGGTGTAGCGTTAAATGACATTGTAAAAATTAAAAAAATTTCAACCAAAGTTGCAAAATCAGTCATCTTGATGCCAGTTAATGATGTAGTAACTGTCGATAAAGAATTTACAGATTTTGTTAAAAATAGACTAAAAGGTCTGCCACTTTCCCAAGGTGACGAAATTTCTGTAATGATTCTAGGAAATTCAATGGACTTTAAAATAAACAAGGTTTCTCCTAAAGGTGTTGTAAAAATAGATCGTTCTACTGCACTTACAATTCTTACTGAAACATCCGTTGACAGAAGGATTAGAGTTACATATGAGGAGGTTGGTGGTCTCAAATCAGAAATTAAAGCAATGAGAGAAATTGTTGAACTTCCTCTTCGACATCCGGAGCTATTCAACATATTAGGAATAGAACCACATAGTGGAATTTTGTTGTATGGACCACCTGGTTGTGGCAAGACATTGATTGCAAAAGTTCTTGCAAGCGAATCAGAGGCAAACATGTTTTCAATTAATGGTCCAGAGATTATGAACAAGTATTATGGAGAAACAGAAGCAAGACTAAGGGATATTTTCAAGGAAGCTAAGGATAATTCACCAAGTATTATTTTCGTGGATGAAATTGATGCAATTGCTCCTAAAAGAGATGAGGCTTTTGGTGATGTAGAGAAAAGAGTTGTAGCTCAGCTTTTGGCATTAATGGATGGTTTAACGGAAAGAGGAAACGTAATTGTTTTGGGAGCAACAAATCGTCCAGAAAGTGTTGACCCTGCACTTAGAAGACCAGGTAGATTCGACAGAGAAGTGGAAATCTCAGTACCAAATGAGGACGGTAGACTAGAGGTTCTAGAAATTCACACTAGAGGCATGCCAATTTCTGATGATATCAACCTCAAAACTTTGGCAGCAGAGCTTCATGGCTACACAGGAGCTGACATTAAATCACTTTGCAGAGAAGCTGCAATGAAAGCAATTCATCGTTATCTACCAGATATTGATTTAGAAACAGAAAGAATTTCAGCAGATGTTTTGAAGTCAATGGATGTTCGATTGATAGATTTCTATGATGCGATGCACGAAGTTGTGCCAACTGCTATGCGAGAATTTTATGTTGAAAGACCTAAAGTTTGGTGGCAAGACGTTGGTGGTTTGAAAGAAACTAAAGATGCATTACATGATAACTTGATTTTAGCCATGAAAGACCCAAGCAAATTTCTTGATATGGGTATCAAACCTCCAAAAGGAGCATTACTTTATGGACCACCAGGTTGTGGAAAAACTCTACTTGCAAGAGCTTTGGCAACTGAGAGCGGAGCTAACATGATTCTAGTAAGAGGCCCTGAAATTTTATCAAAGTGGGTTGGAGAATCAGAAAAAGCAATTAGAGAAATTTTTAGAAAAGCAAAAGCATCATCTCCTTGTGTAGTAATTTTTGATGAGTTAGATTCTCTTGCAAGATACAAAACTGGTGACATGGACGGAGTAGGTGAAACAATACTGAGTCAACTTTTAACAGAGATGGAAGAAGGAAGTTCTTCTAAAGTAGTAGTTATTGGAATCACCAATAGACCGGATTTGCTAGATAATTCATTACTAAGAACTGGTAGATTGGACCTTTTTTTGTATGTTCAGCCTCCAGATGAGAAAGGAAGACTAGAAATCATTAAAATTTTGACAGATAAGATGCCACTTACAAATGATGTAAAGTTAAAAGAAATTGCAGTAGCAACACAAAATTATTCAGGAGCCGATCTTGCTGCTCTTTGTAGAGAGGCTGCAGTTAATGCAATGCAAAATAACTCAAACAAGATAACTAGCGCAGATTTTGCATCCGGATTAAAGAAGGTCAAACCTTCAATTACGAAAGAAGTTGACCAGTGGTATAACACCCTCAAAGAAAGTATTTCAAATGTTGTTCCAAAAACAATAGACAAGACATTTTACGGTTAAAAATGATTAATGCACCTCTTAGAAATTTGGCATATGAAAAGATTAAAGAAACTAGTTCACTGACTGATGGTGAACTTTCAAAAAAATTAACCAAAGAAGGAGTTATCATTGCAGAAGACAGATTCAATAAATTACTTTTGGATTTGGAGATAATGGGTTTGATCAAAGTATCTTGGCTTACAAAGGATACAAGACGTATTGAGGCAATTAGCATACAAAAAGAAACAGATGAAATTGAATCACAAAATAAAGAAATGATGGAAAAAGACTACGAAGCCAGTTTTCCTGGTACAGAAAACGGTCAATAATTTATTAATTTAAAATCTAAAATGAAAAGCTGCATCTAATGCAATTGCCACAAAAATTATTGTAAGATAAGGGGCAGTAACTTTGTATGCTTTCCAAGCAAATTCAGATGTTGGATTTTTAGTTAATTTATAATGATATACAAGCATCAATGTTCCTGAAACTGCGGCTATTATTAGATACACAATTCCTAGTCCAAATGCATACAAAGCAAGAGAATATGGAAGAAGGATTGCAGTGTTTACCAAAATATATTTTGATGTCTTTTGCATGCCAATCACTACTGGAAGCATCGGAACTTTTGCTTCTGCATAATCGTCTCTTATTTTCATAGCAAGACACCAAAAGTGAGATGGGGTCCACACAAAAACAAGGAACCCTACTAAAAATCCTAAAATATCCATTGAACCAGTAGCTGCAGACCAACCTGCCATCGAAGCTGCACTACCAGCAAAACCTCCAATAACTATATTCCAAGCATTAAGACGCTTTAACCAAATTGTGTAAATTACCACGTAAAAAAAGATCCCAAGTGCGATGAAAAATGTTGATACTAAATTCAAAGTAAAGGCTGCATAAATTACAGAAGCTGCACTTACAATCAAACCGTAAAGTAAAACATTTTTTGCTTTCATTCTACCGGAAGGAATTGGTCTGGTACTAGTTCGTTTCATCATCGGATCAATGTCTTTGTCATAATAATGGTTCAATGCGCTAGAACCAGCGGATGCTAATGTTCCTGCAACGATAATGTGTAACAGGTCTACATAATCAAGTCCTGGACCGATTAATTTGCTGGCAGCATACATTGATGTAACTGCAGTAATTACAAGCAAAATTATGATCCTGGGTTTTGAAATTTCTAATACTTCTTTTAGTCCCAATTCGTTTTAACGGCTTTTTATAAGGATTTAATTTCTTCGACTTGATATTAGTCAGTTTCAAAAGAATTAAGTATCTAACACCGTTCAGCTAACACAAATGAGTAACTGGGACCTCATGATGCCGGGTATGGGACTAACAGCAATAGGGTTGGCCGGCGTGATCATTTCTTATGCTGGAATTGCTCACACATTCATTGATGGTATGCATGCATTAACTGGTCTTACCATGTTCTTTGGTTTAATTTTCTTAGCAGCAGGAATTTTAGAAGGTGGAGTTTCAACTTCCAATAAAGCCAAAGCAACGACTTTGGTTATCATGGGAATCTCACTTTCATTTGCAATGGTTGCACTTGTATCTAGTACCATTTCATCTGTACCAGTATTTGCTGGAATAATGTTGATTTTAGTATTTCCTGCTATTATTATTGCATATGTATCAATGAAACATCCAACTTATGCTAAAGCAATTTCTGTAATTATTATTTTAGCTGCTGTAACTGGAATTGTAGCTTATGTAGCTTTTGGACTTGTAGGTCCTTCTCCATATCTAATACCAGAACGAGTAACAGAAGAAATTGAAAAAGTCATTGAGGAGATTTCTCCAACTGCACCAAGATTTTTAATTTCAGCTTTAGCTGGTTCTTCAGTAGAAGGTGCCCCTGATTATGAGCCAGATGTTGCTAGAGTTCCACAAGGACACGTAATTGAATGGACAAACGATGATGACTTACTTCATACAGTTACAAGTTCACTTGACTTTGGAGAAACTTTTGATTCTGGAATGTTAAACGCTGGGGATAATTACTTGTTAGATACATCAGACCTCGCACTAGGTGAATACGAATACATGTGTATTGTTCATCCCTGGATGGTTGCCACCATAATTGTTGAAGAAGCCAAAGAACCTGTTCAAGTTGAAGTTTCAATGGCTGAGGGAGCAGGAATTCAGCAAATAGGTCAGATATACTATGATCCAGAAGTTATCACAGTATCAATTGGTACAACTATACTATGGGCAAATAATGATATCACAATACATACAGTTACAAGCGGTACCCCAGACGAAGGCCCATCTGGAATATTTGATTCAGGAATTGTAGAAGCTGGCTCTTCATTTGAATATACTTTTAATTCTGAAGGGACAGTTGATTATTACTGTATAGTACATCCATGGATGATAGGTACAGTAACTGCTGAATAAGTATTGCAATTAGTTCTTACAGAATCTCATAGGAATATTCTATCTAAACTATCAAAAGACCAAAGTCCAAACGAATCATGTGCAATACTATTTGGAAAAACTGAAAACGACAAGTTGGTAGTTCAAGAGCTTTACATAGCTGATAACAAAGAAGAGTCTCCAGTAAATTTTACAATTTCCAATGAGCAATTAATACAAGGTTATCAAGAAGCTGAAAAGAAAAATCTTGAAGTAATTGGTATTTTTCATTCCCATCCTAGTTCAGAACCATATCCATCCGATACTGACAAAAAATTCATGAAAATCAATCCTGTGACATGGGTAATATTTTCATGCCTTACAAACAATTTCAAAGCTTACATTCTAGAATCAGATATAAATGAAATTCCAGTTGTCACATAGATTTTGATTAAGATTTTCTAAATGTAACTTTCATTCCATTTTGTAGTTTTGATAGAATTTTTTTATCTGCATTTTTTATTGTACCAATAATGTTAACTGGGGAGTATGGTTTTATTTCACCCTTGTTTCCAATTGGGGTTGGTCCAAAAAATAGGCATATAGCTTTACCAGTTGGCCAGTAAGCTACATCATTTAGTTGAACCAAAGGTTTTGCATTCTCAGAACCAATTTTAATTGGAGATTCATCAGTGTAGATTTCCTCCCCCATAAATTGACACCTACACTAAATGGTAAATTTTCTAGAAACGATTTGACGGTTTTAGGAGATTTAGACTCATCCAATTCTAAAGTTATGTTTTCTTGGCTTGGAATTTCAACTAAAACCTTATGTTTCACGATTGAATTAGTTTCTTGAAATAAATATCCCTTCCTTTTCATAGATATCATGGAAATACATGTTTACGACACCTATGTCAAAGCTGCAGATGGCCACACTATGCATTTTGATGTAATAACTAAAGAAAAAGATCACGACAAAGCTATAGAATTTGCAAAGAAATGGTTATCCTCAGTAGGTGAGGAAAATTCAAAAATCACTACAGAGGAGTGTCAGTTTTGTCACTCACAAGGTGCTCCAGAACCCGTTTCAGATGCAATAGAAAAAGACGGATTCTTTATACAAAAAATGGAAGGCTGTCCTTAATCAGTTTAATATTCAACAAGGGAAGCTTTACAAACTTTTTTTATACATACAATTTTTTTGTTATTTATGGAAAAACATCCTTATGCCAGATTAACTGTTGAAGGAGACAAGAAGACAAAATGGCTTTGTGGATGCTTTCTGACAGTTGATGGATTTTTCAAATTCTGTACAGAACATAATGCTCCACTTGAAAAAGCTATCAAAGCTCAAATCGATGAACTTGATATGACAATTATTCTTGAAGATAAAAAATCTGATTAAAGTACTATTATCGATACAAAGGCAGACACAAAGACAATTGCCACCGTGTTTAATAATTTTATTACAGTATTGAGGGCAGGTCCAGCAGTATCTTTGTATGGATCACCTATAATGTCACCAACAACTGCGACCTTGTGTTCCTCACTTCCCTTTTTACCTTTCATTTCAATAAGCTTTTTGGCATTATCCCAAGCACCACCAGTATTTGCAAGATGAAATGCTAGAAATATTCCAGATACAACTGCTCCCATCAAAAGTCCTGCCACAGCAGTTGGTCCTAATATAACACCAAGAACTATTGGGGCAATAATTGGAATAATTGCTGTTTTCCAAAGTTCCTTAATTGATGCAACAGTGGCAATATCTACACATTTAGCATAATCTGGTTTTGATTTTCCTGTAAGAATTTCAGGATCACTCTTAAACTGTCTCCTTACTTCGTCTACAAGTATAGATGCAGCTCTTGAAACGCCATTAATTAACTGTCCCGTAATAATGAAAGGTATCACCCCACCAACTAAAAGACCAATTACAACTGAAGGGTTTGATAGGCTATAATCAAAAACTTGATGAAAAACTTCGGCAGCCTCAAATTGAAATGCCTGTATCATAGCTAAAGCTGCAAGACCTGCACTAGCTATTGCAAAACCTTTTGTTATTGCTTTTGTGGTGTTGCCTACTGCATCTATTTGGTCAGTAACTTTTCGGTTTTCCTCACCCATCCCAGTCATCTCTACTATACCTCCTGCATTATCTGCGATGGGACCAAATGCATCTATACTCAAAACAATTCCTGCAAGGCTCAACATAGCCATAGCAGTTAAGGAGGTTCCAAATATTCCATAAAGCAATGCTTGTGATGGGTCTGGCGCTGCAGCAGACGATATTGCAAATGAGATAATTATTGCGACTACTAATGCAATCATGAAAGGACCAGTTGATTGCATGCCCTTAATAATTCCCATCAATGTGAGTGATGCATAACCCCACTTTGCAGAATCTGCAATTTCTTTCACAGGTTTGTATTTGATGTTTGTATAATGATCAGTAATTTTTTGTATCACAGGTACGAGTATTACTCCAATTACGGTTGCTCCAAATAATGAATATGCGATAGTTGTTTGACCTAGATAGAAGTATGTAAAAACAAAGTTTAGAACAATTGCTATTGTTGCAGAAATATAAAATGCTCTGTTTAGTGGTTTCATAACATCAGTGATGTTCCTTGATCCAACCGTAGCAGCACCAATTATTGATGCAATAATTCCTGAAGCCCCAATTAAAATTGGATATAGGAAGTTTTCTGGTGCTGCGATTAATGCAGCAATAAGTAAGGAAGCAAGCATGGTAATGATATACGATTCATAAACATCAGAGCCCATTCCTGCGGCGTCACCTACATTGTCCCCTACGTTATCAGCTATAGTAGCTGGATTTCGAGGATCATCTTCCGGGATATTTGCCTCTACTTTTCCAACAAGGTCAGCTGCCATATCTGCTGCTTTAGTGTAAATTCCTCCACCAATTCTTATGAACAATGCAATTAGACTAGCACCAATGCCTACTCCAGCTATAGTGATTGGATCAGGAAATACAAGGTAAAGCAGTGTTATTGCTAGTAAAGCCATTGCTGGAACTGCAAGCCCAACAGTAGCTCCACCCCTAAATGCAAGGGCAAAAGTTTTTCCAAGTCCACTACCACTAAGGTTTGCTGCTCGAACAGCAGCCTTTACAGTAATTTTTAAAGAAATCAATCCAGCAATTGCAGAAAGGGCAGCGCCCACTGCAAAAGCAATACCATTTGAAAATTGAAAGAAAAAACCAATAATTACTGATAATCCAATTGCAATTGGGATAATTATTTTCATTTCTCTTTTGAGAAATGCTGCAGCCCCTTGTCGAACTGCCTCAGAAATTTCCATCATTTCTTTTGTACCTGGATTTTGTTTTGAAACCCATGCAGCAAAACCAGCTGCGACGGCAAAAGAGGCAATGGCAGCTCCTATTGGCAGAAGCTCTTGAATTTCCATTACACCTGCATGCCTAATAGTGGGAAATATAAATCATTGAGAAAAAATTGATTGATTTTTTATTTTCTTTTTTTGTATGGAGGAAATGTTTTACCTCGAAGGCCTTGTCTGAGAAGTTTGTTAAATCGTCGTCCATGGCTGAGGTATGGAAAACGCATATGGATCAATTCATGAACAATAGTATTTTCTAACAATTTTTCATTAGGAATTTTTCTTACATTAATGAAAATTAAATTCTCAGGAATGTAAGACACGCCATAATATTTGTAGGCTGATGTTCGCCTTCCTTCAGTCATTTCCTTTGGCATATCAAGAACTTCTTTGGTTGTTAGTAAAACCTTAGGTTCAGTAATAGAAAATCTATTACAATAAATTCCAACTTTTTCTAAAATTTCTAGTTTAAATTCGTCATCAAGTTTCATACGAATTAATTCTTAGATCATGGTAAATCAACCAATGTCAATTCTTGCTTCAAATTTGGTTTATTTTGGTTTGTTCAAAATTGAATTGATAGGGTCAGAGTTTTAGTAGTGTAATCATTTTTCATACAGCCACCGTCTCATCATACCCCATTAATTCATTGAATTTAGTATAGTATGTACTTTATTTCTTATTTCTTTGTTTATTCGTAATATTACCAATCCTTCGTTTGGTTGACCATACATAATGATGGCATCATCTGGTGCATGAATACAGACTGGGAGTACTAAAAGGTCCTCTTCTCCGTTTACCGTGATTCGAACTGGAGATTCAGCTTTAAAGGCGCGCTTTATTTCTTCGATACTTTGTTCAGAAATTTCACCTGCTTGGTTATCACAGTAAAGTTTGGTTTTTATCCCAATTGAAGAGGGAGTTTCTCGTTTAGTACGTTTCTCCTGAGCATCGACAATTTGCAATGAGGGAACAATATCATAATTAAGTAGCTTTTCTGTGGTTGCATCTCCAACGGAAATAATATAGCTTCCAGTTGGAATATGATTTAGAATGTTTTCTTTGGTGGTTTCTTTATCTAGGAGTAATTTACCAAGAGGAATTTTTAGTTGATCACGGAATTTTTCAGGAAGGCGCAAAGATATCTAAATTTAGTTAGTAGAAGGGGCTGCTTCAGCCTGTAGTTCTTCTTGTAGTTTTGCTGCAAGAATACTGCATTGAGCTGCAACGTTTTTTGCTGAAATCCTAAATGCTTCTGCACTAGGCGATTCAGGTGCAGTAATCATTACTGGTTTTCCTTTATCTGAACCCTCCATAATTACAGGATTTAATGGAATTTCTCCAACAAATGGAATATTATATTTTTCACTAATTTTTTTTGCCCCACCTTCACCAAATATGCTATGTTTTTCGCTACAGTTTGGACAAATAAATGAGCTCATGTTTTCTACAACTCCAATTATAGGTACATTTAGTTTATTGAACATTCCAATAGCTTTTACAGCTACATTACTTGCAACTTCTTGAGGAGTAGTAACAACAAGTATTCCAGTAATCGGAATTGTTTGTGCAAGAGTTAATGGTATATCACCAGTTCCTGGTGGAAGATCAACAATTAGATAATCAAGGTCACTCCAATTAGTATCAACTAAAAATTGTTTTAAAATTCCAGATATTATTGGACCTCGATAAATTGCAGCTTGATGTTCTTGTTCTGCAAAGAAACCAAAAGACACAACTTTGATACCGTTTGATTCTGCAGGTTGTAATTTGTTATCATGAACTTCCATGTTTGCTTTGTCCATTCCTAACATCAAGGGGATACTAGGACCGTACACATCTGCATCCAATAGGCCAATTTTTGCACCAGTTTGTGAAAGAGCAAGAGCTAAATTCAACGCAACTGTTGATTTACCAACTCCGCCTTTTCCACTTGCAACACCAATGATGTTTTTTACTGTAGCCATTGCAGTGTCTGCATCTAATGAACGACCTTCCATTACTTTGGCAGTAACATTCATGTCAAAGTTTTTAATTCCTTCCAGTTCTCCAATAGCTTTTCTTACATCTTCTTCAATTTCTACATTAAAAGGACAAGCTGGGGTAGTTAATTCAAGTGTAAATTTCAAATTGTCATTGTTAAGTTCTAAATCCTTAATCATTCCCATTGATACAATATCTTTTTTCAAGTCAGGATCAATTACTGTTGTAAGTTTTTCTAAAACTTGATCAACGCCAACCATTTAAGAAAAAAACGCTCTCACATTATTTAAACATAGGTAAGCAAATTACAAAAAATACTTCTAAAAACAAGTTAGGTAATCCTAATGAAAATGTGTTTTAGTAATTTTTTGATGATAGATAGAGGAGAATCTAAAGTTCCAAAATATTATGAAAAAATTTTGTCTTTAATTTAATGCGATTTTAGGCCTATTCTCTTTGAAAACAAATGAATGATACCAAAATTGCTATTCAAATTACTAAAATT
>Ga0114925_10001097_pt1 | contig 12946 bp, 10 predicted proteins | sample SumtaG_2_FD_87287 | JGI IMG/M metagenome (GOLD analysis project Ga0114925, IMG submission 87287) | Deep subsurface microbial communities from Indian Ocean to uncover new lineages of life (NeLLi) - Sumatra_00607 metaG | ecosystem: Environmental > Aquatic > Marine > Oceanic > Sediment | place... | reverse complement strand
TAACCACTTTTCTTTTGTATCCTCCGTTACATATAACGAAATTCGCTCCTTATCTCGTAGATAGATTTTATCTCCTTTTAACCACTTCTTGAATCCTTCTGTTACAAGTTCCCGCCAAACAGCATATTTCCCTGTGTCTTTTTCATATTGGTTCATTAATTCTTTGATTTTATCACTATTTAAATTTATAACTTCCTCATTTATCTTGTCATTTTCCTTAGAAATACTATGATTTTGACTTTCCGCTGCTTTCCGTGTATCTTTCTCCTTGTTATTAATTAATAACTCACCCTAAAAAAAGATGTAAATATTTTTATTACCACAAGTGATTTTTTTTTTAAACAACTTTATAATAAAAATCGCCTTTTTTAAGTTTTTACACAAACAAAATAGTTAGAGATAATATCATAAAATAAGGTTTTTCTAAAGTTCAACTTATATTAAAAAGGAGTTTTGAAATAAAGTTTAAAGAAATATGAAGTTAGAAACTAATTGCGGTATTCCATTTAATCTTCTTCTAATCTACTTCCACAATGAGAACAAAATTTTGAATCTATTGTTAGTAATTCTTTCCCACATATAGGACAAAAGCGAGAAATTGCTGATTCTTCTTGAGGTTGAGTTTTTACCTTCTTTTGAGCCATTTCTTTCCTTATCTACTTCATTTCCTATGTCTAAATTTTTTATTTTTTCTTCATCCATATTATTCTAGATTGTTGTATTTCTTTTTAGAAAAAATACTCTTTTTCATTTAGCAAGATTTCTTATCGCCGCTTATTATAAAATATTGTGTCTGGATATATAAATACTACTATATTTGTTATCAAAAAATTATAATTTGCACATATTATATTTGTTTTTATAAAAAATTGTCTAGTGATCTATGATTTTATGTCGGGAATTGAAATATAGTTCTCGAAATTTTCATGAAAACTATGATGTAGGTAATATTCTATTTTTAAAATGTTTGTATCTAAAATAAAATATAAAATTTACACTAAAAACAAAATTTTAAAACATTATTGGAAAAAAAATTTGTTCTGTTGTAAAGCACAAAAAGTTTTTTACAACAATAACATTTAAATACTAGAAAAGTAAATTATATTATATATTTGGACACAAAAAAATTTATGATTGTGTGCAAAAAATTTCAGTCAGTCTCTTGTGTGTGTAGGAAATATTAACAACTTAATAAAAAATAACAACAAATTATTAATGTATTTTATCTAATAATTAGGGTTAAGGTAAGAGTTTATGGTTGTAGAAATAAAACCTCAGGCGTCCTTTTGTCCAGAGTGTGGGGGTGGTACGATCTCAGTCCATCAGAGAGGGGAGATAGTATGTCAGCAATGCGGCTTGGTTATAGCAGAAAAAGAAGTAGATATTTCCCATAGCGGAATAAGGGCGTATTCTAAACAAGAAAAAGATAAGAAAGAAAGAACTGGATGTCCAATTTCGATTTTGATGCCAGACATAGGGTTAAGTACGATTATCGATCGATCAAAAATTAAGAATCCAGATTTAAGGCGAGCAGCAAAGTGGAATACGCACTTATCATGGGAAAAGCGGAATATGCTTATTGCGATAACTGAGTTAAAAAGAATTGGTGGGAATTTAAATTTTCCAGAGCGTGTAAAAAAAGCAGCCGTTCGGTTGTATAAGGAAGTATTTAAGAAAAATTTATTACGTGGAAGGTCTATTAATGGGATGATCGCGGCATGTGCATATTTTGTGTGTAAACAAGAAAGGGTTCCGATAACTCTTCAAGAAATTTTAGATGAGGCATCTATAAATGATAATATTGTGAAGAAATGCTATAAAATTTTAGTAAGAGAATTAAACTTAAAATCTCCTCATGTTGATCCAGTTTCGCTTATTCCAAGGTATTGTGCCGACTTAGGGTTAGACATCAATATAGAAAAGGAAGCAATTAAAATTTTGAGGAATTTTATTGAGAGGACCTCGATTTGCGGTAAAGATCCGAAAGGTTTATGCGCTGGAGCGATATATTTGGTTGCCAAACTTAAAAATCATAAGGTTAGTCAGAAGGATATTTCAAAAATTATCTGTGTTACAGAAGTAACATTACGTTCAAGGTATAAAGAGCTTTTAAAAAATATTAGTTTTACTTTTCAGGCATCCTAATTTATTTTTTCTTAAGTTAGATTTCTTCAGAATGCTCTAAAAACCAATTATTTGAATGTTGATAAAATATTTTATAAGCTTCACAAAAATAGGTTTTTCCAGGGTGAGGATTATCTGGAAAGATTCTATCCTTAATGCAACCTCCATAGCATAATTCCAGCCAGTTACAACTAAGGCAATCTTTGCCTAGTTTTACTTTAAGCTTTTTGAATGAGTTATCTCTCTTATTTTTTAGATTGCTTAAGTTCTCTTCGAGTATGTTTCCGAGTTTATATGTTTGTTGTACGAAGAAATCACAGGGATAAACATCTCCATTCCATTCAATTAATAGGTATTCCGCACATTCTTTTTCAATGGTACAGCACCCTTTAGGATAGCCGTGATAATATGCGAGTATACCATTGAACGTTCTCATTGATGCTTGATTAGGATTTTTTTTCCATTTGTCAAAGAGTTGGCATAGAAATTTTCCATATTGAGTTGGATTTATTGAAAATGATGCCTTTTTTCCATCATCGTCTGCTTCAAGAGCTGGAATAAATTGTAAGTAAGTAAAATCATTATCGAGAAAAAAGTTATAAACTTCTTTTACCCGATTTACATTAGCTTTACTAATCACACAAAGAATATTGAATTCAACTTTATTTCGTTTAAGGCATTCAGCAGCATTTATTACTTTTTGCCAAACAGATTTACCACCAATACTCTTTCTATAGCGATCATGAATATCTTTAGGACCATCAAGACTCAGCCCTATTAAAAAGCGGAAATTATGGAAAAATTTTCCCCATTCATCGTTGATAAGGATTCCATTAGTTTGAAATGCATTTCCAATAATTTGACCTGTTTTTCCATATTTTTGTTGGAGTGATACTACTTTCTTAAAAAATTCAAGTCCTGCTAATGTTGGTTCACCACCTTGCCATCCAAATATTGATTCATTAAAGCGAAATTGTAAAAATTGAGCTATCATATGTTCTAATACTTCATTGCTCATTCGAGGATGATTAATTTTAGGGTATTCATCTGCTACCCTTAAATAGAAGCAATAATTACATCTTAAATTACAATCAAAGGATACAGGTTTTATAAGTAATTGAAATGGCTTCACTTTGATATAATAAAATTAGGGGATAAAAATAATTTAACTTTTTATAAAAAAGCATTAAATAATCAGAATGTAAAGGTTAATTTAGTTTTGATGACCTGTTCGACGTGCTGCAATCTGCCCAACTTTTCTTCCGGGAGGGGCATTCCGTGAAGTAGTTGTAGGTTTGTGGGGAGATTGCTTAGCACCTCCGCCATATGGGTGAGATACTGCATTCATGGCGACTCCTCTAACTACTGGCCATTTTATAGCTTTTGATCTTTTATAGTGAAATTTATTTCCTGCTTTGAGGAAGGGTTTGTCTGTACGACCTCCACCAGCAACTACACCAACGGTGGCTAAGCAGGTTTCATTAATCCATTTGGTTTTCTTTGAACGAAAAAGCACTTCAACTTTATTGCCAGATTTATTTCTTACTGTCGCCCCAACACCAGAAGCTCTAGCGAATTTTCCACCATCTTGAGGTGTTGATTCGATATTAAATACAAGAGTGCCCAAAGGCATTTTTTTAAGAGGTAAGATATTTCCTACACTTACAGTTTGACCATATCCTGTTTTAGATTGAATAAATTCTTCTCCTTTATATACTCCTTCCGGAGGAAGCCACAGTCTTTTTTCACCATCATCAAACTGGATTCGTGCTACTGGAGCTCCTCTTCCTGGAGAATGAATAAGTTCTAATACTTTAAATTTGAATGATTTCTCCTTTTGTTTGAAGGGACGATATTTCACTTCTCCTACATGTCTATGACTTGGAGATCGTGCCCATAGATTTCCTTGACCTTTTCTTTGTGCTAATATTCGTTTTCCCATTTAGTTCACGCAATTTTCTAGATACTTTTTTTAATTAATTAAACTATAAATTTTTTATTATTTTCCTTGGTATTTATTCAATCTTCCTAATAATTTTAGTATTTTATAATTTCTTATTTTTTAATAATTCATCTATGTTATAATTGAAAGCAATAGGTAATTCTCGTTCTATGAATTCACCAGCGATATTTGTATACAACAATTCTTTGATTTCTTCAGGGTTGCTTGTTTGTCCTAATATCCATCCGAGTTTAACATATCCAACTTCTGGTAATAAGTTTCTACCAGGGATAACACCTATATTTTGCAATTCTCTTCCAGTTGAATAGACATTCATTCCTACAAATCCATGTAGTGTCTGCGTTGTCATAAGAATGGTTATGCCCTCTTGGATCGCCCTTTTTATTGAATCATAAATAATTGTACCTACGTGGCCAAGTCCTGTTCCTGCGAGTACAATCCCTTTATATCCTTTATCTATATAGAATTCTATTTGTTCGTTTTCTATTCCAGGATAAGAATAGATTAAGGCAACTTTTTTCTCAAAATTAATAAGAGCTTTTGTTTCAGATTGACTTCTTTTTTTATAATTATCTTTAAACATTTTAATTTTCCTATTTTTAACCATTCCTAAAGGGATATCATCTATTGTTCGAAAGGTATTTCTATAAGAAGAATGCATTTTTCTAACAAGGGTTCCTCTATGGATCAATCCATAATCATGTGAAGTAGATCCTAACATTGTAACAACAACTTCCGCAATATCAGAAATTGCCACAGTTGCAGCATTTATAAGATTTAGAGCCGCATCTGAAGAAGGTCTATCTGAGCTTCTTTGGCTACCAACCAAAACTACGGGGATAGATAAATCTTTTAACATGAAAGATAGTGCTGCTGAAGTAAAACTCATTGTATCGGTTCCATGTCCGATTATAATTCCAGCTATACCAGAATTAGCGGCATCTTTAACCTTTCCTGCTAATTTTTGCCAATATTCTGCTTTCATATTTTCTGATAAGATCTCGAACACTAATTCACAATCAAGGTTACATATTTCTGCCAATTCTGGAACAGCACTAAATAATTCACCAGGTGTAAAAGAAGGGATAACAGCTCCAGTCGTGTAATCTAAGCGTGAAGCAACAGTCCCTCCAGTTCCTAATAATTTTAAATTTGGTAAATCTTTATTTTTTGGAAAACTTTTTTCTGGGATTTTATACTTTGCTTCTCTTTTTCCAATTTTTTTGATATCTTGTATATCAGAGATATTAATCCCAACGTTATAATTATTCTCTAGCTTGATTTCAATATAATCAAGAGAAGCGTATTCACTGCGAGGTAGTAAAATTCCTTCTAAAGTTGTTTTATCAGTTTTTACTTGAATAATATCCCATACTTCAATTTTGAAATTTGTTAATAATTCTCTTGCTTTCTCTTTATAACCTTTTAACTTATCATCCATTTATTACATCTCCTCTAATTTTTTTGTTATAGAGTTTTTTAATTCCTTAGAAACTATCGCTCCATCTATTTTACCTCTAACTTTTTTCATGACTTCTCCCATTAGAGGTCCTATTGCTCTCATTTCTCTTTTTTTTAATAAATCTATATTTTTATTTACAATCTCTTCAATGACTTTCTTCAAGTCATCGATAGAAATACTTTCAATGCTTAATTTTTCTTTAACCTGTTCAATAGTAAGATCTGGAAAATCTGCCTTTATAATCATTATGTCTTCAATTGCTTCTTTTCCAATTCGTTTATTTTTAAGATCTTTAAAAATTTCTTTATAATCTACATCAGTGATATTTTCTACTTCTTTACCGTCTCGTCTAAGTGCTGTTGTTGTTTCTAATAATGTTGTTAAAATTATTAAAGGATTATCTGGAAATATTTCAATCAATTCATTGAAAAGAGATAATTTCCCATCAAAGATTAGATCTTTTATCATGCGATCTTCTACTTCATATTTTTTTGAATATTCTTTAATAGTTACCCATGGATACTTCGGAAGATTTTTCCTAATTTCTTCGATTTCTTTTTCTGTATTCATTATTGCTGGTGAATCTGTATCGGGATATAACCGTGCTCCGCCATGTAATTCCCTTAAGAATTCTGTATTTCCATTTTCAAGGGCTCTTCGTGTCTCAGGGGGCACTCCTTTGAAAGCATATTTTATTCGATTTATTATTACATCCATAGCTTTCTCAATTTCTTGTTTAGAACCTAATACAAGCACAAAACAATCATTTTTTTTAGTTTTCAGCTTTTCCTTAATGTTTTTAATATCATCGTCAGAGAATTTGTAATTTTTCAAATCTTCATCTGAATGAATTAGTCCTTTTAAGCCTGCTATAGATTTTACCTTACTACTTACTTCTGTTCCAAATCTATAATCTTCCATTAATTCTTTTCCAAAAATTCCTTTAAATCCTTTAAAGTTAATACCAAACAATTTCTTCCCAGATTTTATGCCCTTAACTATAAAATTCGATTTCGAATCCCCCATCATTTTAGTTAAATCAACAAGCTTTTCAGATACATCTTTTTCAGTTAAATTTCTATTTGCTAATTCTTCTTTTATTTCCAATAACTTAATTTGACGAGAGATTTCATGATTAATCAAGAGAGGGATCCAACCTAATTTTTGTACTCCTTTTATTTCAATCCGGGTTCCTGCTTTAATACTTACATTGATATCTTGTCTAATAGAGCCAAGTACTTTTTTTACATTGGTTGACCATAATAATAATCCAATTCGTTCAGCACATTCTCTACATTCATAAGGATTGTTTATATCTGGTTTAGTTGTAACTTCTACCAGCGGAATTCCTAAACGATCTAATCTAAAATAGTTATTTTTATTTTCAGTTTTCATTTTTCTTGCTGCTTCTTCTTCCAAACTTAAGATATCTATTCTAATTTTTTTACCATTTTCAAGATGTATAAATCCATCAGTCCCAAGTATCATAGTACGTTGAAAACCGCAAGGAACACTACCATCTAAATAATTTTTTCGGCATACGTGCATCTCTTCAATAATATTCGCATTAAGAAGTAAGGCAAGTTGTAATGCAATGCTTTTTGCTTCTTCATTACAAAAAAATGGTGGAGTTTCATCAAGCTCATAAGTACATATTACATCATCATAACCTTCATATATGATACCCATACCTTTTTCATATTCAGTTAACATCGCCTTATCGTAAACTCCCATCTCCCCCAATACGGGTCTCTGTGTTCGTGTTATCGTAAAATCAGGTTCTCTCGTGCCTTGGAGTTCAGCAGGGCATCGACAAAATAGTTTTGTTTTTGTATCTAGTTGTTGATGAATTTCTAAACCACAGATGAGCCCTAATTTTTCATAATTAAACTCTTGCATATTAATTCAAATTTTCTTTATTAAAATTATTGCTATAAGGAAATTATTTTATTACAGAATTTTAATGTAATGTATTTTAAATACAATATCTATTCAAGTAATAAGATTTAAATTTATTTTCAAAATTAAATTAAATCTTAAGGATTTTATTTATTATGATTTAAATTCCTCCAAATATAATCTGCCATTATCTTGAGAAATTTTTGAGTAATTAGAGAGGAAATCTAACATTAATTTTCTTTCAGATACATTCTGAGTTTTTGATAATCGAATTTGAAATTCAAGGTCTTTTTCATTTTCAATGGAAATCCAATGCAATTTTTCAAAAAATCTTAAAATACATAAAAGAAACTCTTCTTGAGTACCAAAATTCTTAATTTCATTCTGTATTAAATTTATCCATTTTTCTTCTGCATTTTTATTACTAAAGTTTATAATTATATCTTTATCTTCAGCCATTTTCATCCATAAATAATAAGTCCTGTCATTAATAATTCTATAATAATTTGTAAGGAAAGAGAGATTATGCTCAATAAGTTTAAACCTTTCTTTTTTAGCAATATCTTTTTTGAAGAGTAAATCTGTTTCTTTTAAATCAAATCTACAGTATAATTCCGTATCTGAAAATGTAACATCTGTGATTTTTACACCTAATACACCAAACACAGCGGCATTAAATTTACAATTTTCGAAAAATAGATTCTTGTAAGTCCCAATAAACTCGAAAATGCCGGTAGCATAGTGAGAATTTTTAGTTGTGAAAATATCTAGTTTCATTTCTTTTGTTAAGTTGTTAGCTAAAAAAAATCTTTTTATCATATTAAACCTATTTTTTAGTTCCTCATAATCTTGAGGCCTTACATCTTTTATAAACATCCTTCTTATCGCAAATAAAAAACGAGGTGCTTGTTTAAATCTGAATGTTGTGTATCTATTTGATCTTACAGCCATCTCATGAAAGGGAATAATACCTCTAAATGTGAATTGATCGAAGAAGTTCATTGTGTGACTATCGACAAATCTTTCAAAATCATCGAGAGTCTTTCCTTTCTCAAAACAATCCATTGATTTTTCCATAACATAATTATAAAATGATGAAATACTACTAAATCTCTTATCTTCAGGATCTTTTCGATGATTTACATTGACATATCTTTCAACCCAGTCTTTGAGGGCAGGAGATATTGATATTGTTTGTTGTGCTGTCTTTCTATTCGATAAATATTTTCTTGACGTCATAATAAGATTTTTTTCAAAAATAGAATTATAAATCTAATATATATGTAATTATAATAAGTAAGAGTCTTTTAAATTTACGTGATAACCATTAACAGATTTCTCTTTTTAAAAGTACAATTTTATTATGGTTATAGTTTTATTTAAAAATTTTTTAAAATTGTCAAATACTATTAAATTTTTGTTGTTTTGAACCTAATTTTTCCTAATTGTATAGTTTAAATATGATTTGATGTTACTTATTATTGTTAAAAATTTTAAGCTTAAATAAATGCTCCTGTCAAGAAGACCATATTTTGAATAAAATCGGGGAGTAGGGTAAATCCAGGGATAAATACAAAAACCAAAAAGAAAAAAATATTATTTAACTTAATTTAATTGTTTTGAGACATAAGGTCCGTCTATTTTATAACCCAAATCGTAAAACCAGCTCCTTGCGCCGATTCCACTTATAACCGCAAGTTTTTTTGCATCAAATTCCTCTATTGATATTTTTTCTGCATTGTTCATCAATAGTTTTCCATACCCCCTATGTTGAATTTGAGTGAATCGATTAGGTTGTAAATCTTTTGGTACCATTTCACCAACAACTTTAATTTCTCTAACTATCATTGTTTTTCCATCATTTAATTCAAATCTATGAGCAAATTCAGAAGGCTTTCTTAAGCGTAAATATCCAATTAAATAATCATCTTTTTTATTCTCATAAGATAAGAATATCTCTTTCCCTTGAGAAGCATCATAATCAAAACGATATAATTTTATCTTATCGAACGATTTTTCATTGATAATTTCTTTTCTTTTACTGATTCCGTATTCCCTACACCTTATACATTTACAAGTTTCATCTATTTCTCTTAATCTTTCTTGTACTAACTGTCTTAAATTGCTATTTTTGCATCCTGCTTCGATTAAAGTAGCAGGAATATCTCTCATAATTCTTTGAATTCTTACATATGGAGGAAGATTTGTTTTGACCATTGCGATTAAATTTATTAATTCATTATTTGAATAAGGAGAATATTTGCCTTCTTTCCACCAATTATACAATTCAGTACCATTTATTACTAGTGTAGGATAAATTTTTAACATATCTGGACGATAATTGGAATTAGAAAATAATTCATCAAATAATTCAATATCCTGAGAATAATTGGAACCAGGCAGATTGGGCATTATATGGGCATTAACTTTTAGGCCCGCATCTTTAGCGATCCTTATTGCTTCAATGCTGTCATCAGTAGTGTGCCCTCTCCTAACTAAATCGTAAATTTCATTAAATACAGTCTGAATTCCAATCTCAACTCTAGTGGTTCCATAATATAACATTCGATCCACATCTCTTTCCTTACAATAATCTGGTCTTGTTTCAATTGTGATTCCTATTATTCTTCTTTTAGAGTTTTCGGCAAGCTTTTTAGCCTCTTCTAAACTATTTACTTTCCGTTCAATAACACCCTCTAAAGCACCCTTAACAAACTTTTCTTGATAACTGATATCAGAAGACAAGAAAGTTCCTCCCATAATAATCAATTCTATCTTGTCTATTTTATGACCTATAGCTTCTAAATCTCTTATCCTACTCTGGACTTGAAGGTAAGGATCATAATTATTATGAATAGAACGCATGGCTGCCGGTTCTCGACCGGTGTATGATTGAGCAACTTTTTCTCCCGGTTGAGAGTCTTGCCCGGGACAATATATACAAGTACCAGGACAAGGAAGTGGTTTAGTCATAATGGCTATTACAGACACTCCTGATAAAGTTCTAATTCTTCTTCTTTTAAGAATTGGAGTTATAATTTCTTGTTCTTCAGGAGTTGCATAATGGAGTACGGTTGCATTTTTGATTACTTTTTTATAATGATATTTCTTACCTATTCTTCCTTTAATGTTTGTGATTTTTTCACGAGACACTTGAGGATTTTCCATTAAATATTCAATGATTTCTCTTGAAATTTTCCTGGCTATTTCAACGCTCTTAATTTCTGATGGAACCATCTTATTTAAATGTATAGTAGAGTTTACCTTTTTTATAAATTTAATATATCTCAAGTTATAGATTAAGCCGTGAAGTTAATACTTTACGATATACCTATTATCTTAATAAAAACTTGGAACTATTTTTAGATTTGATGTTAATATAGATCTTATTCTAAATCAATTTTCTTACCCGTAAAATCTCTTTGATATTTTCCAAAATCTTTTATTTTCTTTAGAGTTTCCAGACCAAAAATTGGTCCATCTTTACACACTAATAAACCTAATGGATCTAATGTGCATAATCCACATAAACCACAACCACACCTCATAATTCGTTCAAGACTGGCATAGAACTCAATAGAATGCTTCTCACATATTTGAAATAATCTGTATAACATAATTTCTGGACCACATGAATACACAATTAGATTTGATAGCTCTTCTTTAGTATAGTTTTTTATCAAATCTAAAAAAACATCAGAAGCAATTCCTTTTACTCCATAACTACCATCATCTGTACAAAAATGAAATTCTGAAAAATCTTGATTATATAATTGGAAATCATCCATAAAAATTAGTTCTTTATTAATCTTGGCTCCTTCAATAACAATAAAGTGATAGTTCATTCTTATTAATTCAGATGAGAGCCATTTTAAGGGTGTCATACCAATCCCCCCTCCAATTAAAAGTAATTTTTTTGATTTATCAGTTGAGATTGGAAAATGATTACCTAATGGTCCTCTTACACCAATATAATTGCCTAAAGTTAAATTATATAATGCGTTTGTACATTCTCCAACATTTTTTACTGTAATAGACCAATTGCCGTTATCATCATAGCCAGAAATTGACATTGGAACCTCATCCACTCCTGGAACCCAGACCATTACGAATTGTCCTGGTTTTGGAGCGATATAATCTTTATTCTCCTTTTTCAGGTTAAAAAATAAAGTTTTAACACCATTACATTCATTAATAACTCTCTCAACTTTTACAGTTCTTATCATATTCTCAGTCAAAATCTGGCACCTCTTGTGTTTTGAACTGATGAGCTAAACCTTTTATGTCATTTATCGATTTGTATTGGTTATCCTTGAGATATTGAATTATTCCTTTATTAATTTCCTTAATAATCTCAATTTCTCTATATAAGGCAGTACCTATTTGTACTGCTGAGGCTCCAGCTAAGAAAAATTCAATAACATCCTCCCATGAATCAATCCCCCCACAGCCAATTATAGGAATTTTTAATATTTTATATAAATCATACACTTTTTTTATCGCTATTGGATGTATTGCTTTCCCTGATAGTCCACCACTTCCATGAGATAAAATAGGTCTTTTAGTATTCACATCTATTTTCAATGCTGTTAAAGTATTTATCGCAACAACTCCATCAGCGCCTCCTTTTTCAGCAGCTAGAGCTATTTCTCCTATATTTGTAACATTAGGGTTTAACTTTACGAAAAGTGGTTTTGATAAATGTTCTTTTATATATTTTACTATCTTATAAGTTAAATCTTTATCAATTCCAATAGAGGTAACTTCTGCATGAGGGCAAGAGATATTAATTTCAATGGCGTCAGCTCCAGCTTTTTCAGCTTTAGTTGCTACTTCAAGATAAACCTCTTTTGTATCTCCAAATACACTCACAATTAGCGGAATATTATTTTCTTTTATTTCTTTAATCTCTAGTATAAATTCATCGATTCCAGGATTCCCGAGTCCAACACTATTCATAAAAGTTCCAGGGTAGATTTCAATTATAGAGGGGTTTTTATATCCTTTTCTTGGTTTTGGTCCTATAGATTTAGTAGTTACAGCACCAGCTCCAGCATTAATGACTCGCTTCATCGAAGAAAAAGATACTCCTAAAATCCCTGAAGCTAAAATTATAGGAGATTTTAGTTTTAAACCAGATAGATTTATTTCTAGCATTTTTTAAAAGAAAATAATGATTATAATTTTATAATAATTATTTGAAATGGGTTATAATTATAAATAAATTTAAATATTATCATTTTTTTATATTATTTGATGATTATGACAATTAATTATAATAAATATTTGGAAAGATTAAAATCTAATGACAACAACATAGAGGAATATCATTATAAACTAAAAACTGGAACACTTCCTAATTATGACAATAAAAGATTTAAAACAGGTGCACCAACACCTGCAACAATTTTAAATCATTTAATTTCTATTAGCAAATTATTTGAAACTGAAAAACAGAGAAATGAAAGCTGGAGAGCAAAAACTAAAGACTTTAGTTT
>Ga0114925_10001096_pt1 | contig 12949 bp, 11 predicted proteins | sample SumtaG_2_FD_87287 | JGI IMG/M metagenome (GOLD analysis project Ga0114925, IMG submission 87287) | Deep subsurface microbial communities from Indian Ocean to uncover new lineages of life (NeLLi) - Sumatra_00607 metaG | ecosystem: Environmental > Aquatic > Marine > Oceanic > Sediment | place... | reverse complement strand
TGTGTAAACTTCACGGAATTGCCTACAAGATTTATAAGTACCTCCCTAATGCGGACAAGCCGCATTCTTGATTTGTAGAATTTCCTTGCCAAAAAAGCAAGGAAATTGTTATTAAGGTACTAAACCTGCCCAGATCTCCAATTAATCGAGACGGAACATCAGAGTCTAAAAAGAAGATTAACTACTTTTAAAACTTATTTAAATTTCCAGTAATTTAATGTAATTTATTAAAGGCCATATTATGGAAAAACATTCTCCGCTCCAGATAATGTTTTTAGGTACCGGATCTGACGTGGGCAAAAGTGTTATTACTGGTGCATTTTGCAGGATTATATATAAACTGGGTTACAGGGTAGCACCTTTCAAAGCACAAAATATGGCTTTAAACTCCTTTGTCACAATGGACGGCAGGGAAATGGGAAGGGCACAGGTTTTCCAGGCCATGGCTTCAGGAATTCTTCCCGATTCTGATATGAATCCTGTATTACTTAAACCTTCAGGGAACAGTTCTACCCAGGTAATTGTCCAGGGAAAGGTCCTGAAGGGTCCTGAAGGGTACGATTGCAGAAGGTTATTACAGCATAAAGGATCAGATATTCCCAAAAGTCCTGGAAAGTTACAACAGGTTAAGAAATAAATATGATGTTCTCATTTTAGAGGGTGCAGGCAGCACAACTGAAATAAATTTAAAAAAGAATGATATTGTAAACATTCAAATGGCAAAAACAGTGGGTGCTCCTGTTGTTATTATAGCAGATATTGATAGAGGCGGGGTTTTTGCTTCCCTCATTGGTACAATGAAACTCCTCACCAGAAAAAAAAAAATGGTTATCGGCTTCATTATAAACAAGTTCAGGGGCGACAAAGGCCTTTTTTCTGAAGGAGTTCGAATAATCGAAAAACGAACAAATAGACCGGTATGATGAGATAGAGGTTGAAGGGTATGAAATCCATATGGGAATAACAAGTAAAAAAGCAGACCTTAACCCTTCATTTACTATTACGCAAAAAAATTCCGTGCCTGAAAAGCACGATGATAGAGCAGTCTCTAATGATAGAAAAGTGTGGGGGACATATCTTCATGGACTTTTTGAAAATGATGATTTTCGAACTCAGTTCCTCTGCTTGCACAGCAGGAAAGAATTAAAATCGTTCTCATATCGATCATATCTGAATAATCAATTCGATAAACTTGCAAAACTCATTGAGGAAAACGTGGATGTTCAGCGTATAATAAACATTGCAAAGTGCTTTAACTAACTATAACTATCACTTGAGGTACTGCGCTTATGTAAGAGGGGTTACAGGCCAGGATTAAGAAACTCTGACGCATTACTACATTCCTATTAACAATCACCACGCACTTCTAACATAGGTTTTAGTATATTCTTCCTTAGGTGGTTAAGGATTTTATGTACTTCTTCAGTACCTTAATACTGATTTTCTTGCCTAACAGGCACAAACTTTAGTTTGCAAGAAAATATCTTTATAATCTTGAATGTGGCTTATCCACATCAGGACAAATACAGTGTAGTTTTGGCATTTGCCAAAACTACCAGGGAGTTTGCTTTGCAAACTCCAGGGATTTACTTCATATATTTTTTTAAAGATTACAACCGAACGAATTCATTATAATTTTTTTCTTCACCAATGAGTGTATCCTCTCCATGTCCTGTATAAACCTTTGTCTCATCAGGCAGGGTATAGAGTTTGGATTTTATACTTTTTTCCAGATCTTCATAGGATCCTGTTGGCAAATCTGTTCTCCCAATAGAATGGTAAAAGAGTGTGTCCCCTGAAAAAAGCACGTTTTCAATTTTGATACAAATACCCCCTTTTGTATGGCCAGGAGTGTGGAGAATTTCAAGATTTTTTCCTTCGAACTGGATGATATCACCCTCCCTGAGAAGAAGATCAGGAACAATAGATATAAAAGGGATATCAACCATACAAGAGAGGTTCAGTTGCGGATTCAGAAGCATGTCATAGTCATATTTTCCAACTGCCAGCACAGTATCGTAGTGAGCTTTTAATTCGTTATTTGCAGCAATATGGTCATAATGGCCATGTGTATTGATGATATAGGTGAGTTTTCTCTGATCAATATAGGGATGAATAGCTTCAAAATTTCCCCCTGGATCAATAACGAGAGCTTCTTTTTCATTTCTTAAAATAAAACAGTTGGCAGTAAGAATTCCTAAAGATTTTGCTATTATTTCCATGTTTTCTCTTTCGAATTAATTATGAGTGTAACAGGGCCGTTGTTGGTAAGTTTTACTTCCATCATCTCCCCGTATACACCTTCTTTTACAATAATTTGAAAAACTTTTAGTTTCTCAATAAGTGACCGGTATATGATCTCTGCTTCTTCCGTTGGTGCAGCATAGGTAAATGATGGACGCCTTCCCTTTCTTGTATCTCCCAAAAGCGTGAATTGAGAAACGACAAGTATTTCACCGTTTACATCAAGGAGTGATTTATTTAAATTCCCTTTTTTATCGCTGAATATTCTCAGATGAACAGTCTTATTCACAAGATAGGCAACGTCTTCAGGCCCATCGTCAGTGGCAATGCCAACAAGAAGAAGAATCCCTTTTTTAATACAGGAAATACACTTTTCGTTAACCCATACCTCCGCTCTACTGACCCTTTGAATTAGTCCTGTCATAAATGACCTTTACTTTTCTTTTGCCTCCGCTTCCTTTATTCTCTGTGTTTCCTTAATTACATCCTCTTCAATCTTACCGCTGATTGGTTCGTAATGTGAAAAGTCCATCTCAAATGATCCTGTTCCGGAAGTAATGGATCTCAACTCTATTGAGTATTTAAGAAGCACAGCCTGCGGGACCTTTGCTTTGATCAGCTGAATATCACTGCCTATATTATCCATGCCCAAAACCCTTCCCCTTTTTGAATTGAGATCGCTAATTATGTCACCTGTATATTTATCATCAACATATACCTTAAGATCCATCATTGGCTCTAAAAGAGCAGGTTTTGCCTGTTCCATCGCAAGCTTAAAGGCCTGTCTTCCGGCAATTTTGAATGATAGTTCAGAAGAATCAACTTCATGATATGACCCGAATACAAGTGAAACTTTTACATCAACGACCGGGTAACCTGCAACAACACCTCCTTCAAGTGCCTCTTTAACTCCTTTTTTAACACCCGGGATATATCCCTTTGGAATTGCTCCTCCAGCTATTTTATCAACAAATTCAAATCCACCGCCCCGTTCAAGCGGCTCAATCTCAAGAAATACCTGGCCGTATTGCCCATGACCTCCAGACTGTTTTTTATGTTTGTAGTCTGCTTTTGCAGGCCCCTGAATGGTTTCCCTGTATGCGACAAGTGGGGTTGAAGTTTCAAAATCTATCCCATTTTTTTCCTTTATTCTCGATGAGATGATATTTATCTGCAGTTCACCCATCCCTGAAATGACAGTCTGTTTTGTTTCTTTATTATACTCAACCTTAAATGATGTATCCTCTTCTGCAGCTTTTTGCATAAGTGAATTTAATTTGTCCTCTTCCTTCTTGTTTTTTGCTTTAATAGCCAGGCTGTGGACAGGATGAGGTAATGCCATTTCAGGGACTACCACTAGTTTTTCCTGTGATGAGAATGTATCTCCTGTTTTAGCATATGGCAGTTTTGTGCAAGTGACAATGTCTCCCTCTTCTGCATCACGATCCATGGACACCGGATTTCTCCCGAAAGGTAAACTCAGTTTTGAAAGCTTTTCTTTTTTATCTCTTGTTGTATTTGTAAATTCTTCTTCTGAGTGTACTGTCCCGCTCAATACTCTCAAAAACGATATTTTGCCTGCGAATTGATCGATAACTGTTTTAAATACAATCCCTGAGAAACTCGAGTCCTTACTGCATACTATTTCAATTTCATTTGTTCTATCATCTGGATCAAACGTAGTTATTTTTCCCCTGTAATTTGAAGGTGGAGCAAGTTCAAGAAGTAAATCCAGCGCTTCCGTAAGTCCTCTGTTCTTCAAACAGGAACCATACATAATGGGAACGGTTTCTTTTTTTACTATCATACTCTTCAAACCCTCCAATATTTCACTATCACTGAGAGTTTCACCTTCTAAATATTTCTCCGTCAGCTCATCGGTAGATTCTGCGGCAATTTCTATTATATTATTCCTTAATTCCTCGGCTTCTTCTAACAGATCGGATGGTATATCCTGCTCTTTTCCTTTTTTAGTATCTCCTGTATAAATAAAAGACTTCATTCTGATCAGGTCAACAACACCCTTAAAATTGTTTTCCTTCCCTACAGGTATCTGAACTGGAAATACATTTGTGGTTAAATTCTTTTTAATATTTTCAACAACATTTTTATAATCTGCATTCTCCTTGTCTATTTTATTAACGAAAATAATGACCGGAAGCTTCATTTTCTGGGCCCTGTTCCAAATTTTGCCGGTTTCTATTTCAATACCATTTACCGCATCAACAAGTAGCAAAATGGAATCCACACTATAAAGGGAAGAAACGACTTCTCCGGCAAAATCCGCTGAACCTGGTGTGTCGATTACATTAATTATACAATCCTTGTAGGTTGAGCTGAAAACGGAGGATTTAATTGAAATTTTTCTCTTGATTTCTTCTTCGTCAAAATCGCTGAGTGATTTTCCTTCATCTACCTTTCCAGGACTTCCAACAGCCCCAATATTGTATAACACAGTATCAAGTAATGAAGTTTTTCCCACTGAAGTATGTCCAGTAAGTGCAATATTAATTTTTTTCATTACAAATCTTCTCCTTAAACAATGTGTTTTCGTATGCTCATGATACTGCTGTGAAATTAAGCAGTCAAGCTTTTAATCGATTCAAAACAGTCCCTAATGTGGACAAGCCACATTCAAGATTATAAAGATATTTTCTTGCAAACTAAAGTTTGTGCCTATTGGACAAGAAAATCAGGATTAAGGTACTACCCCCCATTTCTCACAAAGTGTTTTAAACGTATAGAATGGAGGATTTTACCCTTTATTGCTTATATAAGGCTGTATAGCTGTTTATCGCTGGTATATTGTTGAAATTTTAATATTACTGTATTATGTTTATTATATGCGGAAAAGGTTCTTAAATGTTTATTTGTTTCTTGCTGCTGTTATCTTCATTTTATTATCCTATGTATTATCCTGTGTTTCCTATTCCATTACTGATAGTGATAATGTTCAAAAAGTAGATACGAAAATTATCAATGAGTTCAATGAAGCTGTAGAGAATGTAGATTTTTATGATGCCTGTAAAAGTTACATAGAGTTTTCCACCTGCTACAGCGACTATAGAACAAATGAAATGATCCGTGAGATAGAAGATCTTTACAGCACAAAAATCTCAGAATTTAAGGATACAAATGACCTCCTTTCAATAATTGAATATACCTACTCATTGGTAAATCTGGCAGAGAAAAGTATTGATGACCACAATTTGTCGGGATACAAGAAGGATCTTGCAAAGTATGTTCACAGGTTTGTGGAATCTGAGTTAAATAACAAAGGAGAACTTGAAAAGGTATCATGGCTTATTCATTTGACTGAATTATCCCCCGGCGATCCTGATATCCATAAATTACTGGTGAAACTCTATTTAAAAAGGAATAATCTTTTTCTGGCGCAAAAACATTTTAATATATATTCAGAAATCGTACAGGCAGATAAGCCTTCAGGTTATGAGACTGAATTTGAAATGCTGGAAGCTGAAATTAATGATCTGAAATTGAAAGATAATAATGAAAACAAGAGTCCGCAGGAAGCCATTGAGGATATGATAAAAAGCAGTGTAAAAATTGTAGTGGACAAAGGTATAAAAACGGAAGGTGGGGTGGGGACCCCTGATCATCTTTTAGGAACAGGCGTTGTTATCGATGAAAGAGGGTATATTATAACAAATTATCATATTATAGAGTCCAGCGTGGATCCAAAGTATGAGGGGTATTCAAGAGTATATGTAATACCTGGAAAAGATGAAAACATTCGTTTTGTTGCCAGGATAATTGGTTATGATTCAGTATATGACCTTGCACTACTTAAGGTTGAAAAAAGAATGGAGAGTTTTATAAGATTTGGAGATTCAGATATACTCAGACAGGGTGAAAAGGTTGTTGCAATTGGAAACCCAATTGGACTTACAAATACAGTGACTTCAGGTGTTGTAAGTTCTATTGATAGGCCATTTTTACAAATAGGGAACATCATACAGATTGATGCAGCTCTGAACCCCGGCAATAGTGGAGGCGCATTAATAAATAGCAGTGGATATCTTGTGGGGATCACATTTGCCGGGCTTGAAAACTTCGAAAACCTGAACTTTGCCATTCCATCCAACCTCCTGCTTTCTATCCTTTTTAGACTGTATGAAGGAGGGCAGGTAAAGAGAAGCTGGATAGGCTGTGCTGTTGAGAAGCAGGATGATAAACTGTATATCGATTATATTGTGCCGGAGGGACCAGCCGGACCTGCCAGGTTACAAAAAGGGGATATTATCACAGAAGTAAATGGAAAACAGACTGCTGATATATTTGATATCCAGAGTTCTACATCACACTTAGGAAACCCACTCATTATAAGTTTAACCATTGAGAGAGATAAAAAAGTCGAATGTAAAACTATTCTGCTTGAAGGCAGACCGGAACTCCCTGCACTCTATGTGTACGACCGTGATGCTCATGAAAATATTATTACGCCATTATTCGGGATAGTGATGAGCAGGTTAGACCCTCCCAGAAAAAAAAATTACCTGGTTACAAGAGTTGTAACAGGGTCTGTGGCAAGCAGGGTAGGGATATCCGAGGGTGATATCATTAAAGTAAAAGGAATAAAGTATGATGAAAAATATAGGGTTTTTTATCTCCCTCTTGATTTGAAGTCGAAACGGTTCGGATATCTGAATAAAAGTATGGTATTATACACTTATACCGAGATAAATACCTTCATATAAATCCGAAGACTCAGAGAAAACACCTGCAAAATAGATAAGGAACAGTTTCTAATGTAGGAGCAATTCATGAATTGCCCCTACTTGCTGTTAAACGGTAATCAAAGAGTATAAAATTGGAACCCACCACCTGCTTTGCAGATGGTGGGTTACTGTGCCTCTGGGGTTGAAATTTGGAAATTTATTCTATCCCCTCAAGGCAGCGGTCAATCCAGGCTTCTGAATTCGAGCTGTATTTTTTCACCTTTTTACTCAAAATGAAATATTTTATTGCTTTGGAATTCATTTCAAGATAATAGTAACACTGCCCTGTATAAAAATGTACGGTAGCTTTTTCATAGTCAGTAAGATCTCTTTTTTTAAGAATTGAAAGAAAGGTGTTCAGGGATTTTCTATACTTTCCTTTATAGAAATTATACTGCAAATTATTCTCTATGAGTGCCATATTTGTTTTCTTTTTTACAATCCTCACAGCCGGTTTTTTTACACTTTTTATCAGATAAGCTTCGCGGTTTTCATTTTTTCCTACCACAATATCCTTATTTTCAACTCCCAGCCTGTTTGTTGATGTAATAATAAAATAGTAAGGAGTATTTTCCACTATCGATACTGAAAAATGGTTTTCCCCTTTAAGTGTGGCGGAAGGTTTCTGATCTGAGATTTCAGAGATTTTATCGTGACTTATATAAAGGTTATAAATATATTCCGGATTTACGGGACTAAAATACAGTTTTATTTGTTTTCCGTCCTCAGGCCTGATTTCAATCTTTTCTACTCTTTGGGGAAATGGTGAATAATCAACCGGATTCAACGTTATGTTTTGAAATAGAATGAGATTTATATGTTCTACGCCATTCTTTAGGATTGTTATTGCATATGTATATTTTCCATCCGATTCAGGGTTATCTGAAAATGGTATTTCATTTTCAGATACTTCACCCACTAACACCGCATCGATGAGCCTGGCCTCTGTTTTTATAGGTTCGTTGGCCCTGTAAAGCCTGTATTTCAGATTTTTATATTTTGTCGGTTCAAAGGTTATAATAATCAGTCCCTCATGGTATTTTACTGTTATGAGAGTAGGATAAAGCTCTTCCTCAGTTTCAGCTGACAGAGATAAACCTGGATACAGGAATATAATTACTATAAGAGGTAAGAAGGTGAACAGAACTGTTTCACCTTTAATAATTTTTATCATTTAATAATTATCGTCAATTATGGAGGAATTATTGATTGTCTCAGAAAATGTTTTATTTTATTGCCCTTTTTAAATCCTCTGTTTTATTGATTTTTTCCCATGCGAACCCTTCTCTTCCAAAATGCCCGTACGCAGCTGTTTTCGCGTATATTGGTTTATTTAAATCAAAAGTTTCAATAATACCCTGTGGTGTAAGCTCAAATACCTTTTTTACAGCCTGTATAATTCCTTCATCTTCTACCTGTCCTGTCCCATGGGTATCAACGCTCAAAGAGACCGGATTTGCTATACCAATGGCATATGCAACCTGTATTTCTACCTCTGAAGCAAGCCCGGATGCTACAATGTTCTTTGCCATATAACGAGCCATGTAGGCACCACTTCGGTCTACCTTTGTGGGATCTTTCCCTGAGAAACATCCGCCACCATGGCTCCCAAAACCGCCGTATGTATCAACCATAATTTTTCTACCGGTGAGTCCTGTATCACCATGAGGACCACCAATAACAAATCGCCCTGTCGGGTTGATATGGTAAGTAATCCCTTGATCACTAATCATATCCTGGGGTATGACTTTTTTGATTACCTGTTCTATCATATCATTTCTTATTTCATCATACGTTACTTCAGCAGAGTGCTGTGTTGAAACAACAACAGTATCAACACGTACAGGTTTTCCGCCATCATACTCAACAGTAACCTGTGATTTCCCATCCGGTTTAAGGTAAGGGATTTTACCTGATTTCCTGAGTTCCGAAAGCCTGATAAGAATTTTGTGAGCAAGCATTATAGGAAGCGGCATCAGCTCTTTCGTCTGGTTTACTGCATATCCAAACATCATCCCCTGATCTCCTGCCCCCTTTTCGTGGTGGAGACCCTGACCAAGAACACCCTGTGCAATATCAGGAGACTGTTCGTCGATACTTGATACTACAGCACAGGTTTCCCAATCAAAAGCAAGCTCAGGTTCTGTATACCCAATTGATTTAATCATACCTCTAATAATCTTTGGTATATCTACGTAAGCTGCGGTTGTCATTTCACCGGCAACAAAAGCAAGGCCTGTAGTGACCAATGTCTCACAGGCAACTCTGCCTTTTGTGTCCTGCTCCAGTACTGCATCGAGTATTGCATCAGATATCTGGTCTGCAACTTTATCTGGATGGCCCTCTGTAACGGATTCCGAGGTAAATAGGTGGCGTGATTTATTCATGTGGACTCCTTTTTGAACATATAATTTAAAGCTATATAATTATTTATAAATAATTTTTTGTCAAGGTAAAAAACTACCTGCCAAGCAGGTGGTTTTTTACCTTGACGCTGCTTATTGTGCTTAGTATGATGTATAGGGGTAATTCATGAATTGCCCCTACAAACGACATTATTGAAATTCATTTTCATCATGCGTTGTGAATGGTTTTTTAAAAAATTATCTGTAGTACCTTAATACCAATTTTCTTGCTTTTTGGGCAAGAAAATTCTAAAAATCGAGAATGTGGCTTGTCCACATTAGGGATACGGTGAATGAAAAAGTGTGTCTTCCTTTTAATCCTTTTTATATTGATGTCAGGTCCTGTTTATGCAGAAATCGTAAATGGGATTGCTTGTAAAGTGGGCAGTACGATAATTACAATCAATGAGTTTAATAGAGCATATGAGAGGGAAAAGAACAAAGCGCTTCTTACTGGTACAGAACAGCCGGATAAAAGCGCTGTTATGAATATCCTTATTAATAATCTTCTTATAAAAATAGAGGCTGAAGATAGGGGAATCATTGTGACGGACGATGAGCTGGATACAATTATTGAACAAATAATGAAGCAGAATAACCTTAGTAAAGAAGAGTTTTTGAGGGAACTTGAAAGAGAGAAGATTACCATTGATGAATTGAAAGAAACCTATAAAATTGATATTCTGAAAACAAGACTGACCCATCAACTGGTTTCAGATAAAGTAAACGTAATACCCGAGGATGAAATAAAGGATTTTTATATAGACCCTGTGAATAAGCGGGTTTTCACCACACCTGAATCAGTGAAGCTTTCCCAGATATTTATTCCTGTACCTGAAGATGCAACATATAAAGAAGCAATGGAGATAAAAAAACATGCGGTTGAGATTTATGACCGTGCTAAAGGTGGAGAAAATTTTCGTGACCTGGTCCAGATATATTCCATGGCACCAAATAAAGAAGACACCCTCGGGTATCTTGGTTCATTTACCCGTGAGCAGCTTTTGAATTTTATGAAGCCGGAAGATGTAGAAGCCATCTTTTTTCTTGATCCTGGTGATGTTTCAGTTCCATTGAGGTTCAGCGATGGATATTATATAATTAAAATAGATGAAAAAAACGAGAAAACCCTGTTGTCTTTTGATAAAGCATATGAAAATATTAAAAGCTATCTTCTTAAATTGAAAGGCGAAGAGATATTTCAAGACCGGCTTTTATCTTTAAGGCAGGCAGTAAAAGTTCACTATATGATTGTAATGGAGTAGCAATTGGGATCCCGGCGAAGTGCACGAATAATAGCGCTTCAGGCTCTTTATCAAATTGATATTTGCAATAAAACTAAAGATAATGTATTAAGCTTTGATTGGCTTGACAGGGAGTTCGATGGGTATACATTGAATTTTTCAAAAAAGCTGATTGAAGGATCATTGAAGCATCAAAATTATATCGACTCGATTATTGTTGCACAGCTTGAACATTGGGATTTAGATCGTCTATCCTATATTGATAGAGCAATTCTGCGATTTTCTACCTTTTCATTATTCTTTCAGGATGATATCCCGGATACAGTTGTTATTAATGAGGCGGTTGACCTGGCAAAAATATTTGGAACAGATGATTCCTACAAGTTTGTAAATGGAGTATTAGATGGAATCCGAAAAGGAAAAGGGGAAAAGTGAATAGATCCAAAAAACTGACTACTGTACTAAGAAGAAGCAAAGATACAATAAAAAAAATATTTACCAGTAAAAAAAGAATTATTGAATTTTCTCTCACTATTCTCCTCTTAATCCTCGGTCTGGCAGTTTATCTTACCCTTTCAGACAAAAAAGGAGATATCCTTCATGAACGATACGATTACACAAATAAGGAGCTAAATGAAGGGACAAATGCCTACAGGCTGGAAAATTTTGATAAAGCGGAAATCCTGTTCTTGAAAGCAATTGAAAGTACAAGAAAAAAGAAAGTAAAGAGTCTTGCTGCCCTTTATCTTGGAAATATTTACTATAAAATGAATAATTATAATGAAGCTATTGATTATTTTCAGAGATCACTTTTTTATAATAAAAAAAATGTCCATGCGCTGTATAACAGTGCTCTGGCCTCTTTAAAAAATGGAGATTCGGGCAGGGCTTTGAAGTATGCTTTACTAGCATTTGATATAAAAGACGATTACCTGCCTAACCTTCTTTTACTTGGTAATATATTTTATGCAACAGAAAAATATTCAAAGGCGCTCTCTACTTTCAATAGAAGTGAAGATTCAGATGCAGTAGTAAAATTTAACAAGGCCTGTGCATATTTGAGGCTTGGTGAAATTGCCAGGGCCGAAAATTTGCTTCACAGTATCATAGATGATACTCAATCTAACCAGACACTGAAAGGAGTAAGTTTTTTTACCCTTGGTTATATTAAGCAGAATAACGACGTTGAGCGAGCAGTACACTATTTGCAGAGTGCCCTTGATATTTTTCCATCGAGCGCGGTTTTGAAATATAATCTTTCACTGATACTCTTAAAACAGGAAAATTATCCTGAAATTGCAACTCTCTTAAGATCAGTAAAAGGTAGGCTGAAAGATATAGAATTTAATGCACTGTTCGGCAGGGCACTGTTTCAGGGTAGATATTATAAAGAAGCTTTAGATTTTTATACTGATTTATACGATCAAACGAATGACGCCGATATTTCATATATAATTGGGGATATTTATATTAAATTGAATAACGTAAAAATGGCAAAACATTTTTATGAAATAGCATCAAAGGACCCTGAAAACGAAGGTGCTTTAATAAATCTTATTCATATTTATCTGGATGAAGGTAATTACAAAGAAGCAGCAGTAGTATGTAATGATTTCCTCCTTCACGAAAAAGACGATCCGCTGCCTTATACGTGTCTTGCAGAGGTCTGCTTTAGAATGGAAAACACTGCAGCCGCAAAAGAAAACCTGGAAAAAGCAGTTCTTTATTCAAAGGACAATGTTCAAGACCTTATGAGGATTGCAATGGTTTACCAGGAAAATAGATATTATAGCAATGCACTTCAGCTCTACCACAGGATTATATCAATTGATTCTACTTTTCACTGGGCTCATGGCGGGATCGCAGAAATTTACCTGGATACAGGCCATCTTGAAAAAGCGAAAAATATCATTTCAAGAATAAGAAATAATATTGAGGATGCAGGCCTGTTTTATAAATTATCTATATTACTTGCCCAGGCCGATGCTGCAGATAATGGCCTTCATATCTACAATGAATTAATACGGGATTTTCCATATCAGTATGAGGCATACCAAAACCTGTCTCTTCGCCTTATTGATACTGGAGAGTATGAAAAAGCAATTTATACTATTGAGAAATGTCTGCAAAATATTACTTTAATTAATAAAAAGATACTATCCAATCTTTACTCGATATTGGGTATTGCACAACGTTTTTCAGGGAATGATCATGAAGCTATAAATGCTTTCAAAACAGCCTATGAGCTCGACGGCGGTAATGAAATTCCCCTTTTAAATATAAAAATGATCAATGTGCAGGTTCATAATCAGGCTCA
>Ga0114925_10001095_pt1 | contig 12970 bp, 16 predicted proteins | sample SumtaG_2_FD_87287 | JGI IMG/M metagenome (GOLD analysis project Ga0114925, IMG submission 87287) | Deep subsurface microbial communities from Indian Ocean to uncover new lineages of life (NeLLi) - Sumatra_00607 metaG | ecosystem: Environmental > Aquatic > Marine > Oceanic > Sediment | place... | reverse complement strand
TTTAGCCTCTTTATATTCCTTAACACTCTTCATAATATAAGGTGTTTGCCAGAGAGAAAGCTTGAACCCCATACCTTTTAGTTCTTTACACATTGCATTTGGATCGGGGAATTTAATTTCACTAAATTTCCAATTGCATTCCCAATCATTATCAAACCAGTTTGTATCAATATGTATTACATCAAAAGGAAATTTCTCGTTTCTCAATCTAGTAGCAACATCTAAAACTTCTGCTTGATTAGAATAGCTAATCCTAGACATCCAAGCACCAAAAGACCATTTTGGAGGGACTGGAGACTTTCCTGTTAATTCTGTATACTTATTTAAAATATTTTTAAAGTCAGGACCATAAAAGAAAAAATAATCAATCAAATTGCCCTCGATTGCAATCATGTTCTTACAGTATTCCCTAGAGCCAATCCAAAATGTAATTGGTTTACTTTCATTAATTAAAACCCCATAACCTCGAGATGATAAAAAAAAAGGAATATTTTTATAAGTCCTTCCTGCAGAATTCCCATAACCTTCGTAATGCCACAAACTTATCGTTTGTCCAACTTTATTTAACGGAGAATATTGTTCTCCAAGACCATATACTGCTTCTCCAGGATATAACACAAAAGATTCAGTTCCGTAGAATCGTCCCTTTTTTTTTATTTTAACAAATCCTAAAGGAAATGAATCTAAAGCCATTACAAAATCATTTTTCGACCTTCCTGACGATTCGGTAATTAATTTATCATCTTTATTTAGAATCTTAATCCGAAAATCGTTTTTATAAATTTTTAACGTTAGTTCTTGAGTTTTAAGCAAATAGAATTTTGGATCTTCTTGAAATTCGACTGAAAAAGAATTTAGGGTAATATCATCAACAATCATTTCAGTATTATGTTCAAGAATCTCATTACCGATAACACACATTACTCGATAAATATTTGGTTGTAAAAAAGCAACTTTTAAGGTTACCAATTTAGATTTTCTTCCTAATTTTGGTATAGGGTACATTTCTTCAACTTCTTTTGGAACAGGGCGGAAGACATATATATTATATGCCTTGCATTCAAAAATAAAAGTGTTTTCTTCTTGTTGCTTAAATAGAACTTCTTTAATTCCAAAGGCTCTTTTAGTCATTACTTTCTTTCCTAATTTATAGACCTCATGAATAGGATCTCCATTAATATCTAAAGGATGATCTGTCAATCCATAAATTAAATTTGGTTCTGTAAATCTGAAATGCCTTTTTTTATAAGAAAAGGGATGTTTGATTCTTTCTTTTATAAGATATGTAATTAATTTGAAGTAATTTAATTTAATGGGCATGGATTCCAAACCTTTTATTAATTTTCTTGAAGTAAAGATTTAAATTCAGTTTAAAATAGATTAATTTTATTCCAAAATAAAATTTTATTTTAATAAAATTCATGAATATATAAAGAAAAAAGTGAATAAACTATGGGTAAAACTAAAATAATAGGAGATACAAAAGCTGATGTAGGGAAAACTCCACTAGATTTCTACTCGTGGGGACATGTTGCGATGGGTATAGTTACATTTCTTCTTCTATCATTGATAAACAATATTCCTAGCATGGTTGAGGGAAGGATAATCCCGATCATTCCTTGGTGGCCTATGATCTTATTGGTATTATTAGTAGCAGTTGTATGGGAATTACTTGAGAATACTCTCCTTATCGATATGGGGGTAAAATTTGAAGGAAGACGAGATTCAATTGAAAATGCGTTATGGGACATTATCTTTGTAGTAATTGGGGGCGCAATAATGTGGATATTCAAGGGAATCGCTGTAAATATCTATGGCGTAGAGAATATTCCTCTCTTTTACATAGTTGGTATTGTATCTTTTGTGGTTGTTATAATATGCTTTTTAATTGGAAAATTCATAACAAAATAGAAAGGGAAATTTTAGTATTTTTTTATTTTTTTTTTATTTTTATTTTTTTCATCTTAATTTTTAATTAGTTAAATATCCTGCTTTTTACCAAACAAGAATGGCCTTATTGTCTAACTGCTAAAATATTTATATTTAAATTATCATATTCTTTAAGACTAAACTTAAAAAATAATAAAAATAAAATGTGGTGATGTGTATTTCTATATTGTTTATAGATAATTTATCAAGAAAAACTCCTTTAGAAGAAAAAATTGATGCATTGGCTAATGCGTTTGAGACTTTGGTTGAGCTCGTATTAGAAATTCCCAAAAATTTTGATAAAAAACTTTCGAACATGTATCAAAAGCTCATTGATTTAGAAATAAAAATTGATAACTTGAAGAGTGGTAGCAATGTTATAAAAAAGAGAGAATCTAGACAAATTATAACACCTCAACCTCCACCTCCCTCACCATCAGATGTACCCCCTAAGAATAAAACACCAATCCAGTCTACGGGAAATGCGTATAGGGATCTTGTAAATGAATTTAAAGAATATGCTAAAAGAAGAAATGAGCTAAATAAAAATAATAAATAATTTTTTTATTTTTCAAATAATTGAAAACCATTTTTTTTCAATATACTAATAGCATTTTCAGTATCATTAATTCTTAAGATAATAAGCGCTTCGCCTTTTATCATAGTGCTATATAAATATTCAATATTCACTTTATGTCGCCCAAATAGTTTTGCAATCTCGTAGACTCCCCCAATATTATCAGCAGATCGAACACCAATTACTTCTGAAACGGAATATAAATAATCACCCCTTTCTAAAAGATTTATACATTTTTCGAACTGGTCTACTAAAAGAAGGAGCAACCCATAGTCATCTGTTTCGGCTACGGTCATTGCTCTTATAAAAATCTTATTTTCCATGAGGCGCTCAATAAGATATGCCAAAACACCCGGTGTGTTTTTTAAAAAAACCGAAATTTGATTAAGCATTTTAAATTCCAACCTTTTTATCAATGAATCTGTTCAACTTACTTATTATCAGAATTAACTATAGTTTTTAACATTACTCTTTTAACGGAATTAAAGGTAATAAGTAAAAAGTAAAATTCTCATTTCTCAGAAAGGTATATTCCTTTAGACTTTAATGTTTCTATAGCTTTTTGGTTATCACTCACATGCACAACTAGCTGAGGTGATTTATTTATAAAAGTAGAGTAAAGAAAATCAATGTTGACACCGTTATCTCCCAGTATTTGGGCGACCCTTTGAATTTCTTCAGAGCTACTCGGATTATTTGGAAGTAATACCGCAATAACTTCTTTTCTAGAGAATTCATAGTTTTTTTCATTTAATAGATTAAGAAATTCGTCTGTTTTATCAACAATGAATAATACTAAGCCCGGTATTTGAGAAACTGTTATTGACTTTATATTTATATTATTATCATTAAGCATTTTTGTAAAATGTGCTAAGGCTCCTGGCTCATCGATCATTTTTACAGCAATTTGAATTAATACCATTTTGTACCAATTTTAGTTTCTTTTTAATAAATAAATTAACTGTAAAAATTAAATTTTACTTATTTTTAATATATAATATGGAAGATTCAAGTGTATTTTTAAAAATAGGAAACATTTGTCTTTTCGTAATTCTTACATTTTTAGGCGTCATATTTTTATTGGCCGCACCTGTTGATCCTTCAAGCGCAGTTTCAAGATTACTTGTGGGCATAATATTAATAATAGTCGCTATAGTCATTTTAGTTATAATTTCTCTCATTATACAGAGAAAAAAATATAAAGTAGTGAAAGTTATTAAAGATATTAGTGGCCAAGAACAAAAATATGTGCCTTCCGAAATTGTATGTAAAAACTGCAATAATCAAATCGAATTAACTGAGGATTTGAAGAAAAAGGATAAAGTTATATGTGAAATGTGTGGAGAAGAAATAAAAATTCCAAAAGATAATGTAAATTGGTGAAGAAATAATGAAAAAGAAGTTATTATTGATGTTTTGTTTTATGGGTTTTATTTTTGTTTTTATGAATTTTTATATAACCCCCGTAAAGGGGCAAGATTACTCATTTGAAGTTAGGTCTGAAAAGGTAAATGTCTATATTGAAAAAGATGGATCAATAACGATTGAATATTGGATCGAATTTTATTGCGATCCTTTAGCAGATCCTATTGATGTTGTTGATATTGGTTTTCCAAATGAGCATTATGATTTCGATAGTGTAGAAGCGGACTTAGATGGTCATGAACTTACTATGATTTATACATCTGAAGTTATACAAATAGGGGTAGAAATTTGGTTAGGTTCATATGAAATCTTACCCGGTGAAAGTGGAACGCTCCATGTAAAAGGAAATAATCCAAAGATGATATATCAAGATTGGGAGGACACATCTATGGCAAGTGTCGAATTTTCTCCAACTTGGTTTAATTCAGATTTTTGTAATAACTATGACTATTTAGAAGTAAATTTTTACTTTCCAGATGGTTTGAGTAATGGGAACGAAGTTAAATATCATGACGAAAAATACACAGATTACAGCTATGATGATGATGGGGATTTAATATATACATGGATTTTGGAAGATGTACCAATGCGACAGTATAAATTTGGCGTATCTTTTCCACTTAAATATGTTGATTCTTATCTTCCATGGACTATGAATCCACAAATAGTTATGATAATCGTTTCAATATTACTCTTAACCAGTATTATTGCACTTATTGCGGGGAGTATTTATCTCTTCTACAGATATAAGAAAGTGTATAGAATTAAATATTATCCCCCTATTCCCAGAAGAGATCCTGCAGATGTCGGAGTAGGAATTTGCTGTTTCGCATTTATTGGTGGTTTTATTTTATTAATGTTCTGGGCATTTTTAGGTGATATTATACTAATATTTACCTTTTTTGGCATTTTTATAGCAGGATTCGGCATGATTGGATATTTAATATACCTCAAATTAAGTACGGGAAAGCTTCCTTACACAAAACCAGATATTAAAATTGATAGCATTGGTGCAAACACGCACCTCTCAGTAGTAGAAGCTGCTATAATACAAAATGTTCACCTCAATAAAGTTGTTTTTTTAATTATATTTTCACTTATTCGAACGGGTCATTTAAAAATAATTGAATCAGAACCAATCAAATTTGAAGTCGTATCCCCTAAAAAGCCAACTAATTTAAAAACTTATCAGCAAAAATTCTTAAACACAATATTAAAGACTGGAAAGGGTAAAGGAAAGGTAAATAAAATAAAATTAAAAAAACTTCTCATTGATTTAATCAAACACACATACACCAAAATGAAATCTCATAATTTAAATAAGACAATCTTATATTACAATAATATGACTAAAGAAGCATGGGCATCTGTAAAAAGCATGCCAAGTGAAATAGAATGGGAGGATATTGAAAAGGCATATGAATGGCTGATTTTAGATGATGATTTTGAACCGAAATCGAAGAAATACTTAGAAAATAGGTATTATTATCATAGACCTTATTATTACCGTCATTATTATTACTATGATCATTATTACTATAGAGGACATTACAGAAGATATTATACAGGCGCAAGTACTACTAAACCACCTATGCAACATATAAACATTCATTCATTCTCTGACTCGGTTGTAAGGAGTATCGAAAGTATAAGCAATAATATTGTTTCTGGCTTTTCAAAATTTGCAGAAACAATCACTAATGCCGTAGCCCCTGTTAGACCTAGATCAACAGGAGGAGGTTATCGTGGAGGTGGAGGTGGAGGATGTGCTTGTGCATGCGCATGTGCTGGATGTGCTTGCGCATGTGCTGGTGGAGGTAGATAAAACAATGAGAGTGATAAAGAAATGAGTGAAAATAGCTTTAAAACGAAAGTCAAAAGATTTGTGAAAAAAATAAAGAAAGGTTTATTACCTGAGATAACTTTGCGTGAAGGTAAAAAAAATGTATATTCTAATTTAATAGAATTTAGAGACGGGCAGACTCATAGATTTCACTTAAGAATTTTAAAGAATGGGAAAGGAATCCTTATTGTTGATGCTAAGGCGGTAATTTATTTAAATCATATAGCAATGGTTTATTTCAAGCAGTTCATAAAGGAAAAAACTATAGAAGAAACCCAAAACCATTTTGTTAAGTACTTTAAAACAACAAAAGAAGAAGTGGCAGAAGATTTTGAAGATTTGATGGAAAAAGTTAATATGTTATTAACTACTGAGGATATTGACCCTTTTCTAGAGTTAGATGCGAAAGAAAGAACACCTTTTAAGGTAACTGAATTTCCACTAAGAGTTGATTTAGCAATAACATATAAATGTAATAATAGTTGTGGACATTGTTATGTTGCGAGAGATTCAAAAAAATTTCCTGAACTTGATTTAGAATCAATAAAGAAAATTCTTGACATTTTATGGGATGTTGGAGTACCACATATAGCATTAACAGGGGGAGAGCCTACATTAAGAAAAGACCTATTAGAAATTATTGAATATGGTCAAGAAAAAGGTTTTGTAATGGGTATAATTACTAATGGTCGCAAATTTTCTGATGAAAAGTTGGTTAGAGAAGCTATTGAAAAAGGTTTAGACTATGCGCAAATAACTATTGAATCACATGTTAAGGAAATCCACAATAAAATGGTTGGTGACGATTCTTTTGATGAAACAGTTCAAGCTATTAAAAATTTTGAAAAAGAAGATATCTATTTTATGACAAACACTACATTATGCCAATATAATAAGGACACTATAGAAGATACAATTAAATGGTTACATGATGAGCTTAAAGTAGAAACATTTGCTTGCAACGGATTAATTTATTCAGGTAAGGGGAAAGAATATGAAGACGGAATCTCCGAAGATGCTTTAGAACCTATATTAAATCGAATAAATTATTTGTCTCGAAAGCTTGATATGAGATTTATATGGTATTCACCGACTCAATATTGTGCATTAAATCCAGTAGAGCTTGGTTTAGGACCAAAAAGATGTGCTGCCGCAAATATCAGTATTGCGATTGAACCTAATGGAGATGTACTCCCATGTCAATCATATTTTGAGCCGGTAGGTAACATTTTAGAAGATAATTGGGAAAGAATTTGGAATTCAAAATTATTTGAAAAAATTCGAAATCACGAATATATTGAGCCAAAATGTAAAGATTGTGAATTATTACAAGTGTGTGGTGGCGGATGTCCATTATATATTGATAAGAAAAAGCTTGTGTGTAATATAGCTAAATTTTAACTTATCTTTACTTTCTATTTTTAAACATTGATATTAAAAGAATTATCATGATTGATTGGCAAAAAAGATTTATACATCAATTAAAATGGACTGAAAAACTCCGTAATTATTTATATGAAAAGTCTTCCTTTAACCTGAAGAGGAATGTTTTAGATATTGGTTGCGGTACAGGAGAAATACTCAAAGAAATTAGAAGCAAATATAAAATGGAGTTATTTGGTGTCGATATTGATGAGAAACGCATAGATATTGCGAGAAATAATCTTAAAAAAAATCATATTAAGGGTAATCTCTATAATTTAGATTTTTTAAATAATAAATTTGAAGATAAAAAATTTGATGCCGTAGTTACTAATTGTTTTTTTTTATGGATTAAGGATTTAAATAAAACATTTAGCGAAATTCATAGGATATTAAAAAAAGGAGGAACATTTTTAATTTTTGCTGAACCAGATTATGGTGGATTTATTGAACATCCAAATACAAATCTAAAAAATGCGTTATTTTCTAATCTGATAAAAGAAGGAGCCGACCCCGAAGTAGGAAGGAAATTAACTCAATATTTTCCTAAAAAATTTAAGATTATTGAATACTTCTGTACAAGTGTTCCATGGATTTCAAGCAAAAATAAAATTGAGCTACTAAAAGAATTAGATTTCTTTAAAAGTATTTTGGACAAACAAGAATGGGATTATCGCAAAATGAAAATGAGCATTGAATTGAACAATTATTTCATATATATTCCTGTTTTTTCATTCTATTTAGAGGTTCTTAAATGAATAAAAAAAGATTTTACGAAGATCATAAAAATTTTTCTTATAGGACACTTTCAGAATATTTTATTTCTCCAGGGATCAGATGTAAATTCGATCTTCTGAATGAATATATTGGCAATAAAAGGATTTTTAAGAACGGAATAGACCTTGGATGTTCCGGCAACTCATTTCTTTACCTTGTTGATAATGTTGTGCATAAGTCTTTTTTTGATTTAGCGAATTTTCCTTTAAGGCAATATAAATTAAATCAATTTTGGCATCCCTTATGTGGCGATCTCATCCATCTACCTTATCGTAACGAGAGTTTTGACTTTATAAACGCTCTTGATGTCTTAGAACATATTAAAGATGACGAATTAGCAGTTTCAGAAATCAGCAGAATTTTAAAAAAGAACGGAATAGCTGTAATTACTGTGCCTCATAGAATGAAATATTATACTAATCAAGATAAAATTATAGGACATTATAGGAGATACGAAATTGACCTAATAATTTCGTTATTTAAAAAGTATAATTTAAAAAATATAAGAATTTTTGGAGTTTACGGACGCCTTATGAAAATAGCAGATGTTCAATCCGCAAATCCAGAAAAATGTGAAAAAAATTTGGAGAATTTACGAAACCGATACGAAACAGACGCTGTTTTTCGAAAGTGTTGGAATTTTGCCATTAATATAGCTTCAAGGGTAATGAAAATAGATGCTAAATACCATTCATTTAAAAGAATAATGAATATAGCTTTTATTTTTATAAAAACGTGAGATAATAAAAGTAGGAAAAAACTATTATTTATATCCAATAAAAAGTAGGCATACTCCTACAGATTTTATAAGATTAGAAATCCCATGAATTTGGATATAATCTAACCCAAATTCACTTGAAATAATCATCAGAGGGGTCTCAGTTAATAACGCTAAACCTATACCAAGTACCAAAAAACCAAAGAAAATCGTTATTCCTTTTTTTCTTACAACCCCATCAGCTTTAATTGCGATATACAAATAGGCAAAAGGAATATATATAGTAAGAAGAAGCGCAATTGTAAAAAATAATGTATCCATTTGAGTATTTATTAATAATATACCAATAAAATAGAAAACAAAATATAGAATAACTAATATATATTTATCCCTTCCTTTCATAACTCGTTTTTCCATTAATATAAAGAATAATCCATAACCTAGAATCTGAAATATAGTACCAATTTCCCAAATAACAATATTTTCCAAAGTTCTATTACTTGGTTGAAATTCTACAATTAAATCAAAAATGGACATTAATATCCTTCCAACACCAAAGAAAATAAACGCTATAGCATATGTAAAAGGTAAATAATCCTTTTTCTCAGAGTCCTTATTGATGTTCAAATACTTTCTAATTAGATACAAACTAAAAATGAAATAACAGCTTAAAAGAATACTAAGAGCAGTAAAATAAAAAAATAAATCAGAAGGTTCAAAAGGCATTGTTTTATTCACATTTCAATTAATTGGATGCTTACTTATATTATATATTTATTTTAAAAAAAATAAGAGAGAAGTCTCCCTTTAATATTTTGAAGAATCTGATTTCAACCTGTTAAAAAGATTTTTATATTCATCAATAAACTTTTCATCGTTAGTATCTTCAATTTTTTCTATAAGTTCTATTGTTTTATTCAGCATTAGAACGCGTTTCTTTATTTTACTAACAAAAAACTGTTTATTAAATTGGCCTCTTGTAACTGTAAGCTGATTTTTCATTTCATTTATAGATTCTTCCATTTGATTTTCAACTTTAATTACATTTTCTAAGACACCGATTTGTAATTCTCTCTTCCGCTGTGCCAATTTAATACAATTATCACAAATTAATTCTTGATTAGGGCTATCATCACTTGTTTTTACCATAAATGGATTACCACATCTCGTACAAGGTTTAAGTTCAAGAACGAAATTTAGTTTTTCCTCATTTTCTGGCATAGTATAAAATTAGTACTATTATTTTTATGAATGACTCTAATATTATAATTTTAATATTCTAATATAATTTTTAACTTTTTATACTCTCGATTTATATAGAAAAATAATAATAGAGTTTTAAATTTCTGTAGATATGGATATTTCGTTGGAGATTGTAATTATTTTAATCTTACTTGGCATTTTATCTGGGGCTATTTCAAGCTTAACAGGGATAGGTGGAGGTATTTTTTACATAAGTACCATGGTTTTTTTGATTGCAATCCCAATAAATGAGGCAAGAGATACCTCCACTTTTATAATTGTAATCTTTTCAGGTGTAGCATTTTTTAGATACTTTAAACAAGGAAAAATTGATTTGAAGCTCTGCTTAATATTTGCCACATTCGCGATTTTGGGCGGTATCACCGCAACAATTGTTTTTCTTATTTTTCCATTAGATAATTTGATGTTAAAGATAGTAATCGCGACTGTAGTTATAATATCAGGAATAAACATGATATATAAGGCAATAATAACTAGAAATTCAGAAAAAAAAAAAGGAATTGATATAGACGAAGGTTTTACATTTGAAAATTTTAATTATAAAGCTAATTTAAAAAAAGGTATTCCCTTGTTCTTTTTATCAGGATTTATTGCTTATCTAACTGGCGTTGGAGGCGGTATTGTTAACGTTCCTGCTTTAAATATTTTTTTAGGCTTACCTATCCACAATGCAACCGCAGTATCTACGGCAATAATATTTTTTGTGGGAATTTATAATACAATTGCTAGAATTTTCTTAGGCGTTATTCACTATTACGTAGGGGTATTAATCGCAACTGGCGCTGTGATTGGCGCATTAATAGGAACTAAACTTTCAAATAAGATTCCTAAGTCATCATTGCAATTTCTTGTGGCATTTGTCTTAATAGGTCTAGCAATTAGGCTTTATTTTGCCTAATTTAAATAACTCCAGCCATTTGAAGAATAATTAGACAGATAAAATATAATAAAAGAAAATTACCAATTAAAATTCCTACATCTTTAACGCCTTTAGTAGATTCTGTCGGGCGCCTAAAAGTAAACATTGTCCCAATAGGAAAAAAGATGAAAGGGATAAAGTAAAATTTGTAATTTGCCGGGAAGAATATAAATACCATAGTTCCTAGGACAAGAGTTATAATTGAACTAATCCATATTGCGATTTGACATTGTTTTAAACTGAGCTTCTTTCTCATACTGTCATTATCTATAACTTCATGAACCAATTGCCCTGTTATTGCAAAGGAGAAAAAAGTTAACATTAAAATCCATTCAATAGTCGTTAACCAAGGGTCTCCAGGACCTATTAGCCCCGCATCAAATTTTATTATAAAATAAGGAAGTAATATATGAGACGCGCCCAATAGAATATGGTTCAATATAGGGACAGGTTTATACCATACACAATATAAGAGAACCATAACAATAATTATTATTAATAATACTCCATTTATAGGGTTAGCAAGACAAGTTCGCATTAGAAGAGTAACCCCGAGTATAAATGTTGTTAATCCAATTGTAAATATTTCACGAGGATGATATCCTTCAACTCTTTCAAGAGTTTCTTTTTCTTCTGGGTCTCTCATATCTATTACGTCGTTCCATGTATTTCCCGTAATCGCTAAGAAGATAAATCCCAGAATAATATCAATATGATGGAAAGGATTTAATTCATTTAAAAAAATCGCTAATAGCATTGGAACGATTACACTAAAAGTATAATCCAGCCGTAATAGATCGATTCTTTTTGACATTTATAACAAAATCGTTGAATAAGTCTATTTGAATAAATAAAAGAATTGTTAGGTAATATATTTATTTTAAAAAAAAAATTTACTTCCTATAGGTAATTAAGAAACTATATATATTCTGGCATTAAATTCTTCGTTTATTTTATTAACTACATCTTCAGATAATTCTCTTTCTTTTAAGAAAAAAATAGGGCAATTTAGAAAAATTCCTAAAGAAATGGAAAAACAATCAGAAAAAGCTATAGGATATTCACATTTAATTTGTCCAACTTTTTTAAATAACCATGATTCGCTAATGATATTCATTACATTCTCTATTTTGTTTAAAACATTTTTAGCCTGATTATTACCTTTCATCCGACAAATAATATAATAAATTTCTGATTTTAATAAATTATGTCCATATAATGTGAGAGATGAATTTTTATTAAATAAATATTCATCTAAGAGAGGAATAATCGATAAGTTTTCATCCATGAAATATCCAATTAATACACTTGTATCTAATACTAAATTACTCGTTTGACTTAATATTTTTTCAATTGACATTATGGATCATCTTTTTTTTGGATGAGGGGCGCCCTCTCTTCTTCCTTAATTAATTCCTTCTGCTTTTCTTCTAAATACATGGTCAAGGCTGATTTGGGTAGGATTCCTTTCAATTTTCTAAACTCCTGTAAATTTTCTTTTCTAATTATATTAGTGGATTGATGATCTATTAAAAATTTGATGATCTCATTATAAGTCACAGCACTTCCTTTTTGCTCTTCTAATTTCAATTTGATTTTAAAAAGCTTTTTTTTTATAGCATCATCAATTTGAATTGTCGTTGTCATTTTTATAATCATTTTTTTACTATAAGTCTATAATAAAAATAATTCTATAGAATATTTATATTTTGTTATATTATTTAAAGCTCATATAAGAGATTAAAAAGTGTGTTAAATAATAAGAAATTATAGAACAACTATTTATTAATTTCAAATAAAATATTATTAGAAGTAAAATGGTCTCAGTAAAAGATATTGAGAAGTTAATAGAAGATTTCATGCTAGATAAAGATATTACTTTTAAAGAATTGAAGTCTTATTTGCTATATGAGTTTGAATGGAAAACAGAGCCAGGTAAGAAATATGAGTTTATAATAAGAAATATACCCTTACCTGATGACGAGAAAGTACTCGAATATCTTAAAAGATTTCTACCTGTTGAGGTACTACTTTATAAGGAATATTATTAAAGAAGCAAAATTCCAAAAAAAAATTAATGAGAACATTTCTCAATGC
>Ga0114925_10001094_pt1 | contig 12976 bp, 9 predicted proteins | sample SumtaG_2_FD_87287 | JGI IMG/M metagenome (GOLD analysis project Ga0114925, IMG submission 87287) | Deep subsurface microbial communities from Indian Ocean to uncover new lineages of life (NeLLi) - Sumatra_00607 metaG | ecosystem: Environmental > Aquatic > Marine > Oceanic > Sediment | place... | reverse complement strand
CGCCATCGCTGATGGCAATGTTCAGGCCATCAACTACTTTGTCGCCAACAACTACGTCGAGGCGCTCAAGGCACTGGCTACAGCCGACAATCAAAAGGTCATGATGATCCCACTCGAGGCGGCATCGGTCATCGGCTCATTGGCCGGACTAACCGAGATCACCAGAGAGACTTTCGGCGGCAGCTCGGAAGGCGCAAACGGCGCCACGCGCCCGGGACGCTCATCCGTACCGAAGATTTGAGACTAGCGCCGTTTGAAGAACTAATCTGCTAAGATCATCAAGGCGCCCGGACCATATGCCGGGCGTCGCCTCTGGACTCCATTGAGAACGGATCGTGTCGTCTCCAGCGGCACAAAGCAGGACAGCAAACTGCGTAGTAACACCAAAAGGAATTGCTCTTGAACATGATGTCGTTCATTACCGAACTAGGTCCTTGGAACTGGCTCTTTGCGGCTGCGGCCCTCTTTATCTTGGAAGCCATCGTGCCGGGCGTTTTCCTGTTGTGGTTTGGCTTCGCTGCCGTCGTCGTCGGTGTCATCGCGCTCTCGACTGGCATGGCGCTATCCTGGCAGCTGTTTACCTTCGGCATCTTCGCAATTTTGAGTGTGCTCGCAGCCCGTCGCCTATTGAATTACGGTGGTGAAAGCACTAACCAGAACAATCTCAACATTCGCGGTCAACAGTATGTCGGACGCTCATTCGTTCTTGAAAACGCCATCAAAAATGGGCGCGGGCGAGTACGCGTAGGAGACTCGCTCTGGGTCGTTGAGGGGCCGGATATCGAAGCGGGCGCGACCGTCCGTGTTACGGATTCGCGTGGCACATTGCTGGTCGTCGAACCGCTGGTCGAGAATGGGGATTTAAGCGAAACCGGCAAACTCTCGTAGGCCCGCTTTTTCAAGCCGACGGCCCGCGGAACCGGGCTAGGCCACCCCAATGCGCAGCAGGTCGTGAATGTGCACAATGCCGACAGGTTTGCCCTCGTCGACAACGAAAAGCGCTGTAATGCTCGAGGAGTTGATGAGTTCGAGCGCTGAAGAGGCGAGAGTGTCGGGCGCAACAGTCTTCGGGCATCGCGTCATGATCTCACCAACACGAGCCGAAAGCAGATCGCCACCCATATGGCGCCGAAGGTCACCGTCCGTGATGATGCCGATGAGGCTGCCGCTATCATCAACAGCCCCGAGACAACCGAAGCTTTTCTCCGTCATCGCCACCAAAGCTTCGCTCATCACCACGTTGACGTGCGCGAGTGGTAAGCGATCCCGCTTGTGCATGACGTCCGAGGCGAATTTCAAGCTGGCGCCGAGTTGGCCGCCGGGATGGAAAACCTTGAAATCCAGCGCCGTGAAACCCCGCCCCTCCAACAGCGCGATTGCTAAGCAATCGCCAAGCGCCAGTTGCATGATTGTGGATGTTGTCGGCGCGAGCCCATGTGGGCAGGCCTCCTGCGCACGCGGCAGAACGAGGGCCACCTCGGCCGCCTTTGCAAGGGTGCTGTCCGGCCGCGATGTCAGCGCGATGAGCGGTACCGAGAAGCGCCGCGAATAGTTGATAATGTTGGTGAGTTCGACCGTTTCACCCGACCATGAGAGCGCCAATATGACATCCTCGTAGGTGATCATGCCGAGATCGCCGTGGCTAGCCTCGCTTGGGTGCACGAAGTAAGCAGGTGTACCGCTGGACGCAAATGTTGCTGTGAGCTTTTGCCCGACGTGCCCGCTTTTGCCGATCCCTGTGACGATCAGGCGCCCCGCAGCTTCGCGAATGATCTCAACCGCAGTAACAAACGGGCCCGCAAGCCCATCGTCGAGCGCGATTTGCAGAGCCGCCAGCCCCTGGCATTCAAGGTCCAAGGTCCGCGCCGCCGACCCAAGAGCCGCGGATTGGTACGGCTCACTTCGACTCAACGGTTGTTCATGCACGCGCTTCGGTAGTGCCGACATGCGTGATCCCCCCCAGTTTCGTCCAAACGAACGCTGTTCTGTGTTCATTGGGCAACGATTCGGATCAGCCTATCAATCACTTCTCGCACGTCAAATGTGGTTTCAGCAAGGCCGCATCGTTGCAACGTGCCGCCATGGCACATCTCTAAACCCGTCCTTAACCCCTGAAGCGCTATCGTTCCGTACTCAACATGCTTGTTCGCATCGCTAAGTTTTTGGAATTGAAAGCGTTTCAGTGGCTTATCATTATTTGACAAAAACCCTTTCGCTGGCCATTGCCTCACACTTGATCGTGGCGATCGGCGTTTTTGCTTCGTCAGCGCACGCACAAGAGTCCACAACTCCGGCTCCGACTCGTGGAATTTCCGTGCAATTGCGGGGTGGAAACGCGGCCCAAGCGGCCTCCGACGCCTTTGCCGAGACGCAGCTGCCCGTACGACGACGAGGACCGCGCCAAGACGGTGATCCAACTTCAGACGGCAACTTATCACCGCGCGATGGCGGCGACGCACCCCAGTCTGGCTATGACGGTGATTTGACCAATGACGGGCGGATCGGCGCACCGAACACGACCTCTGGCATCTCAAACCGTGCCATCGACGCGGCTCGAAACGCCAGTCCCGATGCGCGCGAGCGGGCACCCAGCGACGGCGATCTAACACGTGAAGGACAGCTGGACGATCGCACCGGGGCACAGACAACCGAACCGCTGCAAGCAGGGTCGCCACAACTGGATCGCACCGAGAATTTCATCGATCGCAACCCCGACGAACTGCCCGAGCGCGATCCCCTGGAAGAAGTGTCGAGCGATGACGCAGCCCTATCGGCGCCCCCATCCTCCGCCGCACTCGCCAACCTACGACTGCGCACCGATCCAAGCTTGCGCTCGGACGACGCTTACGAGCAAAATCCCTACGATCCCATAGGCGTGCGTATTGGCAACTTTATCGTGCTGCCCGAACTAACCAGCACATTCGGCTTTACTGACAATGTCTTTCAGAGCTCGCAGCTCAAGAAATCCGATGTCGCGGTGCAGTTCGTGCCCTCGGTCGTGGTCGCCTCTGATTGGAGCGCTCACGAGCTTGAGCTCTCTATTGCAGGCCTCCTCAGCTACTACCGCGAATTTTCCAGCGAAAACGACCGCGAATTTCAAGGCAGGGCTCGTGGCAGGCTCGAGTTCACCAGTCGAACCAGCCTCACTGGCGAAGCGAGCTATAGCCTCACCCAGGAAAGCAGAAGCGATCCGGAGTTGCCTACCGGGACCGCCGACAGACCCAATGTTCGCACCTCTGGTGCGGCGGCGGCCGTCGATCATCGCTTCAATCGATTGAGCCTGCGATTGCGCGGCAACCTGGAGCGAACCAACTATTCAGATGCGGTTTTACTCAACGGCGTTGTCGATCCCCAAGACGATCGCGACTACACCGATCGCGCGGCACAGCTTCGCGGCGCCTACCAGTTCAATTCCGACGTTACCGCCTTCGTGCAAGGCGAGGTGCTCAGGCGAAGCTATAAGCGACCAGCGCGAAGTGATGATATTTTACGCAGTTCCAAGGGCTTCGAGGTGACAGCCGGCGTCGAAGGCAACTTGAGCCCCACCATCACCGGCACCGCCGCCGTCGGCTACGTCGAGCAAAATCCCGACGACGTATCGCTCAAGTCGATTCAAAGCGTTGTCGTCAATGCCAATCTCACCTGGCGGCCGTCGGCGTTGACGACGGTTCGGCTCAACGCACAGACCGACATCGACGGAACCACGCTCGCGGGTGCATCGGGCCAACTCACCCAGATCGCCGGCATCGAGGTCGAGCATTCGTTCCGGCGCTATCTCATCGCGATCGCCGGCGCCAGCTATGAGAAGCGCGATTACGTCGGTAGCGCTCTGGAAGAACGCCAGCTAATCGGCGCCCTCGGTATCGAGTACCTCTTCAACCAAAACTGGGCGATCGTCGCCGGTTATGAGCACAAAAGGTTCGAGAGCACCGAAGCTGGCCGCGACTACCACGAAAACGCCTTCCAAATCGGCGTTCGAGCGCGCCGCTGAGCTACTCTCGGACCGCCACCGATGCGCCGCGTTAGAGCTCCAAGCACGGTGATTGCGACATCGCCCATCTCAGCTGCGCAGCAAACGGCCAATCTCCGTGCGCAAATCTCCGCCCAGTTCTTCATCGTCGAGCGCCAGCGCCAAATTGGCCGTCAGAAAGCCGAGCTTTGAACCGCAATCGAATGTCCGGCCATCGTGCTCATGGGCATGGAACGGCTGCTCCTGCATGAGCTTGTGCATCGCATCGGTAATCTGGATTTCACCGCCGGCGCCACTTTCCTGGTCGGCAAGGATGGCAAAGATCTCTGGCTGCAGAATATAACGCCCCATGATGTAGAGATTGGATGGCGCCGTTCCCGGCTCAGGTTTCTCCACCATGTCCGTAATGGGCCAAGTCGGGCCATCACCGTCCCGAATTGCGACAATCCCGAACTTGTGCGCCTCCGCCGGGTCCACCTGCTCAACACCGATCACGTTGCCGCCCTGGGCCTCGTAGACCTCCATCATCTGAGCCAGGCAGCTCTTGCCCACCGTTTGCACCAGCATGTCTGGCAAGAGCAACGCAAACGGCTCGTCGCCAACAATATCGCGGGCGCACCACACCGCATGGCCCAGGCCAAGTGGAGATTGCTGCCGCGTGAAACTGGTCGCACCTGCTGGCGGCAGCAGGTCTGCGAGCACTTCCAGTTCCGCCGCCTTGTTCTTGCCGGCAAGCATCGCCTCGAGTTCGAACTGTCGGTCGAAATGATCCTCGATGGCGCCTTTGTTGCGCCCGGTGACGAAAACGAAGTGCTCGATACCGGCTGCTCTGGCTTCGTCGACCACGTGCTGGATTACCGGTCGATCGACCACCGTCAACAATTCCTTAGGCATTGCCTTGCTAGCTGGAAGGAAACGCGTGCCGAGTCCGGCGACCGGGAACACGGCTTTGCGGATCGATTTGCTGGTCATGGTTCCCCCGTGGGCTGGCATAGAAGTTGAAAATTACAGGCAATATCTCGATGCGAAAGGTAATCGAGCAACCATCGCCAAGAATTAGTCCAGAAATAATTTAGCGTTTCGTGAGTATTGGAGTTGATTATGAGTGTACTTGTTACTGGTGGGGCCGGTTACATTGGCAGCCACATGGTTTTGAAACTTCTCGATACTGGAGAAGATGTAGTCGTACTGGACAATCTTTCGACGGGATTTCGTTGGGCGGTGCCGAGCGACGCACGGCTGATGGTTGGTGACGTTAGTGATCAGGAACTGGTGAAATCGATTATCGATGCACATCGCGTGGAGGCCATCATCCATTTTGCGGGCTCGATTGTGGTGCCAGACTCAATTTCCGATCCGTTAGGTTACTATAAGAATAACACGGTCAAGTCACGAGCCCTCATTGAAGCTGCGGTTCAAGCGGGCGTCGAGCATTTTATCTTCTCATCCACCGCCGCGGTCTATGGCTTGCCCGAAGTGAACCCCGTCGCAGAGGATTGCGCGCTCAGGCCGATTTCGCCCTATGGCACCTCAAAGTTGATGACGGAACTGATGCTGGCCGATACGGCCAACGCCCATCAGCTCAACTATGTCGCGCTGCGATATTTCAATGTGGCGGGGGCCGATCCCGAAGGCCGTACAGGCCAAGCTACGCCACGGGCCACGCATCTCATCAAAGTCGCCTGCGAGACGGCCCTCGGCGCCCGCAATCATATGGATGTTTACGGCACGGACTACGACACCGTCGACGGCACGTGCGTGCGCGACTATATCCATGTCTCCGACTTGGCCGAGGCCCACATGGCCGCGCTCGCCCATCTCAGATCTGGCGGCTCGTCGGACGTCTTCAACTGCGGGTATGGAAGCGGTTATTCGGTGCTCGACGTGATCGCTGCCGTGAAGAAGATTTCCGGTGTCGACTTCGAGGTTCGCATGACGGACCGGCGTCCAGGCGATCCCGAAGCATTGATCGCCCAGGCCGACAAGATTCGCGATGCCTTGGGCTGGAAGCCCCAGCTTGACGACCTGAAGACCATCGTCCGGCACGCTCTGACTTGGGAATCACAGCTCGAGCGCTATCGCCTCGCATCGTGAGAATGCCACGGCCACCGGGCGGTCTCCTTCTAGCAGACAAGCCTGGGTGCACCGCAATGTGGGCCGCAATTCGGCCGAGAATCGCGTTCATCCTAGTTTGAGATAAGGCTGCCAAGTGACCGTGCCTTGATTGCCCGTCATGGGCCGCACCTCTGTCGCCCCGGACGGCCGCCTTGTCTTGACTGGTCTCAATCAGGAAACGCGAGCCCGACACCCATGAGCCGTTCTGCAACGCCCAAGAATTCATTTGCGGTACCAAACGGACTGTCCGGGCCGACGAGGCCTTGCCGCTGGTTTGGCTATCTGGTGGCGTCCGTCGTGCTGCTCACAGGCCTCACCACGAGTTTCAACGCCCATGCCGATCAAACTTTCCGGCGCTGGCTCGAAACCCTTTGGCCCGATGCGAAAAAGCTCGGCGTCTCGCGTCCCACATTCGACGCCACCTTTCGCGGCATCACACCCGACCGCTCATTGCCAGATTTGCTAACCTCGAAAACAAGCAAGAAGCGCAAGAAGAAGGGCCAACCGGAGTTCTTCAAGCCGCCCGTGGTCTACTTACGCGAAAGCTCGATCGCCTCGCTCACCAGGCAGGGCCAACAGCTCTCCAAGCGTTGGGACAAGACGCTGAAACGGATCGAAGCAAAGATGGGTGTCCGCCGCTCAACACTGCTCGCGATATGGGGTCGCGAAACGGTCTATGGCGGCTACAAACTCAGGCACAATGCGGTGCGCGCGATCGCCACCCAGGCTTACCTGGGCGAACGCAAGGACTATTTTCGAAATGAACTCTTGAAGGCGCTCCTCATCATCGAGGAGGGCCACATCTCGCCGGCGCGCATGCGCTCCTCATGGGCCGGTGCCATGGGCATGACGCAGTTCATGCCATCGAACTTTTACGATCATGCCGTGGATTTCGACGGCGACGGACGCAAGAACATCTGGACCTCGGTGCCGGACGCGCTCGCCTCGACCGCCAAATCGCTGCTCGACAACGGCTGGGAGTCTGGCAAGACGTGGGGTTACGAAGTTCGCAAACCGGTTGGGCTCGACTGTACGTTGGAGGGCATTCCCAATGCCAGACCAATCCGCGAATGGGCCAAACTGGGCTTCACCCGATCCTTCGGGCGTCCCTTCCGCGGCGATCGCCTTGACGACGTGGCATTCCTGCTGATGCCGGAGGGCACCTATGGCCCGGCATTTCTGATGCTCAAGAACTTCCTCGTTATCAAGACCTACAACTATGCCGATCTTTACGCCTTGTTCGTCGGCCATTTGGCAGACCGAATAGCCGGTGGCGGACATTTCGAAGCCCGTTGGGCAACCACCAGCACGCTCACCCGCGATCAGGTCAAGGAAATGCAGCGGCGGCTGAATGCGCTCGGCGCCAACGTCGGTAAGATTGACGGCCGCGCCGGCATGGCGACACGCTCAGGCATTGGCGCGTTCCAAAAAGCACACCGCACGAAACTCGACTGCTATCCCTCGAAGAGGCTCTTGACGGAGCTCCGCCGCGCCTCGCCACGCCAGGCGACCAACTAAACCGGATCGCAGCAATGGGTTGGCCATCCAATCGGGTGGGCTGTCTTCGACACCGGACAGCTGTTAGGACTTGGCGGCAAACAGAAAGCCGAGCGAGAATGGCGCCATGCAGACTTTCACATGGGCTCGGCGGTGCCGCCACCAGGACCTGGCCAACGCTGGTCCGTTCAAATCAGTTCGTCGAGGCCTCGTCCAGCTCGGCCGAGTACTGGTCTTGCTCACTGCTTTCTTCGTGCTTGGCACGACAGCCTTTGCCAATGAGCCAGTTGTGAACGATCCCGCATTCGAGAAATGGATGGCAACGCTCTGGCCCGAAGCCAAGGCGCGCGGCATTTCGCGCGCGATGTTCGACGCAGCCTTTCGTGGTGTCACGCCCGACGACACAATTGTTGCCTTGGTCGAGGATCAGCCAGAGCATGCAAAGTCGGTGTCGGAATATCTCGCCTCGGCCGTGTCCGAGGAGCGCCTAGATACCGGTCGGGCACGGCTGGTTGAATACGAGGACACCCTCGACGCCATCGAGGCCAAGTACGGTGTCGACCGTCACATCCTGGTCGCCATCTGGGGGCTCGAGAGCACTTACGGCAAGGATTTGGGCAGCCGCAACGTCATCCGATCGCTGGCAACGCTTGCCTCCCACGGCGACCGCAGAGCCGATTTCTGGCGCGCCCAGCTGCTCGCAGCTCTGCAAATATTGCAGCGCGGCGACATCACACCCGACGGGATGACCGGTTCATGGGCCGGCGCCATGGGCCACACGCAATTCATTCCAACCACGTACAACGCCTTTGCCGTCGATTTTGATGGCAACGGACGACGCGATGTTTGGAACTCGATCCCCGACGCTCTCGCCTCGGCGGCGAACTATCTCAAGCGATCCGGCTGGCGATCGCGCGAGCCGTGGGGCTATGAGGTGGCGGTGCCAAAGGCGTTCAACCACGGCCTTTCGGGCAAACGAAATTTCAAGACCGTCGGCTACTGGCGCAGGCTCGGCGCCACGAAGCCCGGGGGCCGATCTTTGGATAACAGCACACGTCGGGCCTCACTCATATTCCCAATGGGCGTGCGCGGCCCCTCGTTCATTGTGTTAAAGAACTTCTATGCACTTCTGCGCTACAATCAGGCAACGGCTTACGCATTGTCGGTTGGTCATCTTGCGGATCGACTTCAGGGTGCTCCGGCGTTCGAGCAGTCCTGGCCGAGGGATGAGCGTGCATTGCGAAAGGGTGAGCGCGTTGAGTTGCAGCAGCTCCTGGTCGGGCATGGTTACGCAACCGGTGGAATTGACGGTATTTTTGGCACCCAAACACGTGCCGCAATCCGCTCGTACCAACGGTCAAAAGGACTGCCTGCCGATGGTTTTGCCGGCGTCACGCTGTTGGAGCACTTGAGAAAGAACGAACATGAGGCAAGTTCGCATCAGGTCCGTTCACCAAAGCAATGATGGGACGAATTGAGCACATGATGGCTATTGGCCAGCACACGGGCACCATGACCACGAGCCAGCTTCGTCGCGGCTCCGTGCCTGGTTCGGCTTGCGCCAACTCAGGTTTCGTCTGGCCCGCGTCACAGCTTGGGTCCGCCGCCCGGATACTGTCGTGCATCGCGGCAGGATTGCTCATTCTCTGCCTCTTTGTCGTAGCTGTGCCCCGACAGGCCGAAGCCCAGGGTTCGGGCAGCTACATCCCACCCTTTCCGAGCAACGACACCTACAAGCTCTACGTCTTCGGAGATTCACTTGCCGAAGGCACATGGGCGGGTCTCTATCGTGCCTTCCGCAACGATCCCCAGTTGCAAATCGTCAAAAAGTCCAGGCCCGGGTCCGGGCTCGCACGCGTCAAGAACTACAACTGGCTGGCAGCCGCCGAACGCTTTGTCCAGGCCGAAGAGTTTCAGATTGCCGTCGTCGTGTTCGGCATCAGCGACCGCAAGTCGGTTTGGGTCAACGGCAATCGCCATCGATTTGCGACCAGCGGCTGGCACAAAGAATATGCCAGGCGTGTCGATCGGTTTATCAAGACGCTCAAACGCAAACGAGCGGCAATCTACTGGGTGGGGCTGCCCATTATGGCGGGCGATCGTGCGAATTCCGGTGCGCAATTGTTGAACAACCTCTATCGCGAGCGGTCGTTTCGCAATGGCATTCGTTACATCGACACCTGGAACAGCTTCGCCGACCAAAACGGGCAATATAGCGCCTATGGTCCCGATCTCTCAGGCACGATGCGCCGCCTCAGGGCAGATGACGGCGTGCACTTCACAATGCGCGGCTATCACAGGCTCGCCCAACTCGTCGAACGTGAGGTCCGCCGCGATCTGACGCTTGCCAATGCCCAACGCAACGTGCCGCTCGCTGGCAATGACGAGGAACAAAAACGCATCCGCGAACGGGCTCAAAGACGGCTTGCCCGGGTAAATCGTCAGGCGACGGCGGTGCGGCGCCGAACAGTGGTAAGGCGGGCGGCGCCAAAGGAGGACTTCGGCGCTCTCGACTATAAGGCAGAGCACACCACCATTGAGTTGAAGGTGACCAATCAGGCCGGCGCAACAGAGGCCTTGGAAATTCCGATTTTGCGCCCGGCAATTCCCTCCGCGGTCGTTTCGCACATCCGCCGTCGTTCCCGCTCATCAAGGGCCACAAGCGTCGGCCAGGACCTAAGGGTGGACCTCTCCGGCGGGCAGACGGTGGTAAGTTCGATTACGCCGCTCAACGAAGGTTCGGGCCCTGGCGGGCGTCGCAATGTCCCGGTCACCCAGACCCCCTACTACAAGGTACTCGTTAAGGGAGAGCGCTTATCGCCAAAGCCTGGCCGAGCCGACGATTTCCGCTGGCCGAAACCGGGCGCAGGCCCATCCGGCTAACAATCGGTCCAACACCGAACGCCGCCCGTGCTAACGCGGCAGGTCGGTCGCGCCCATAAGGAACTTGTCGATCGAGTGCGCTGCCTGGCGACCTTCGCGTATGGCCCAAACCACGAGTGATTGCCCACGCCGCATGTCACCAGCTGCAAACACCTTGTCGCGCGACGTCCTATAGTCTAGTTCGTCGGCCGCCACGTTGCCGCGCTCCGTCAGCTCGACACCAAGCTCAGCAATCATGCCCTCGTGAACGGGGTGCACGAACCCCATCGCCAGCAGCACCATGTCAGCGGGAATCTCGAATTCAGATCCAGGCACCTCCTGCATCTTGTCGTCCACCCGCACACAAATGAGCCGTTTCACCCGCCCCCGCGGACCCTCGAAGCGCCTCGTCATGACGGAGAAATCGCGCTTCGCGCCCTCCGCCTGGCTTGACGACGTTCTCATCTTCAAGGGCCAATTGGGCCAAGTCAGTTCTTTATTTTCCCTGTCAGGCGGGACTGGTAGAATTTCCAACTGCGTAACCGAGACCGCGCCCTGGCGGAACGACGTGCCGATGCAGTCCGAACCTGTGTCGCCGCCCCCGATCACCACCACTTGCTTGCCTTCAGCCGTTTCCAACGTCCCGCGCTCAGCCGACAATTCCTCGCCCGAAATCCGCCTGTTTTGCTGAGGCAGGAAATCCATGGCGTAGTGAATGCCGGAGAGATCACGCCCATGCACCGGTATATCCTGCGGAGCCTCGGCACCGCCCGACAGCAAGACGGCATCGTGATCCCGCTCGATATCGGTAATGGAAACGTCGCTACCGACATGAACGCCACAGTGGAACGTGACGCCTTCCGCCTCCATTTGCTCGACACGTCGCGCGATCATCCGCTTTTCCATCTTGAAATCGGGAATGCCGTAGCAGAGCAAACCTCCAGGAGAGGCGTGCTTTTCATAAACGTGCACATCATGGCCCGCACGAGCCAACTGCTGCGCCGCGGCGAGTCCCGCTGGACCCGATCCGATGACGGCGACGCGCTTGCCCGTCTTGACCGCCGGCGGCTCGGGGTGGGTCCATCCCTCCTGCCAGGCCTTGTCGGCGATGGCACACTCGATGGTCTTGATGGAGACCGGATTATCATCAATGTTGAGTGTACACGATGCCTCGCAAGGTGCCGGGCAAATCCGCCCCGTGACTTCGGGGAAATTATTTGTCGAGTGCAAATTCCGCGCGGCCTCGGCCCAATCGGCTCGATACACCAGGTCATTCCAGTCCGGAATCTGGTTGTTCACCGGACAGCCGGTGTGACAGTAGGGAATGCCGCAGTCCATACAGCGCGCGGCCTGACGCACCACTTCGCTGTCGGAGAGCGGAATAACGAACTCGCGGAAATGGCGCGTGCGGTCGGCGGCCGGCATATAGGTTCGCTCCTGCCGCTCGATCTCCAAAAATCCCGTGACCTTGCCCATTTGGCCGCCTGTCCTCGTGCTTATGATTTCGCTGCGCTGTCAGCTTTGAACAAATCGTTGGCATCGGCTCGTCTGATGCCAAGCCTCAAAGTTCACCTCTCAGGAAAACGCCTCCATTTGCGCTCGCACAATGTTAGGGATTGCCCCCACGCCCTATTGAATTTCATTCCGCTGCCGGCTTGCTGGGTTGCTTGCTCTGCAGCGGCAGCCCGATCTCCAGCTCATCGAGACCAGTCTCGTCCGCCTCTTGCTGGCGCGTCATTTCGACCAGCGCACGGCGGTACTCGACCGGCATCACCTTGACGAATTTCGGCAAGTATTGCGACCAATGCTCGAGAATGTTTCGGGCCCGCGCCGAGTTCGTATAGTGCATGTGGTTTTCGATCAGCTGATGCAGTCGTTCGGCGTCGTGACCGGTCATGTCACGCATGATATCGACGAGACCGTGGCTCTCCAAATCGCCGCCCTGATGGGCCAATCGCTCAATGACCTCATCTTCCGCTTCAACCGGCTCGAGGTCCACCATGGTGAGATTGCAGCGGCGCTCGAAGTCACCGACTTCATCGAGCACATAGGCAATGCCACCCGACATCCCGGCCGCGAAATTTCGCCCCGTCGTGCCGATTACGACGACGACACCACCGGTCATGTACTCGCAACCATGATCGCCCGTACCCTCGACGACGGCGATGGCGCCTGAATTGCGCACTGCGAAGCGCTCACCGGCGATCCCACTGAAATAACACTCCCCACAGATCGCGCCATAAAGCACTGTGTTACCCACGATGATGCTGTCTTCAGGGGTGATCGCGGAATTGTTCGGCGGACGCACGATAAGTCGTGCACCAGACAATCCTTTGCCGACATAATCGTTTGCTTCGCCGATAAGGTCGAGCGTCAACCCGGCGGCACCCCAGGCGCCGAAGCTCTGTCCCGCGGTTCCACGCAGAGTGACCCAAATAGTGTCTTCCGCCAGCCCCTCATGGCCATAGTGTTTGCCAATCTCGCCCGACAACATCGCACCGAGCGTGCGATCGGTATTCTGAACCGGCAGCT
>Ga0114925_10001093_pt1 | contig 12987 bp, 6 predicted proteins | sample SumtaG_2_FD_87287 | JGI IMG/M metagenome (GOLD analysis project Ga0114925, IMG submission 87287) | Deep subsurface microbial communities from Indian Ocean to uncover new lineages of life (NeLLi) - Sumatra_00607 metaG | ecosystem: Environmental > Aquatic > Marine > Oceanic > Sediment | place... | reverse complement strand
CCATAATATTTAATTCCTGATAAACTGATTCAAGAGCCTCGTTCCATTCTCTTTCCTGTCTAAACCGCACTTCATTGAGATAGTTTCTCTGCAACGGGCTGAACTTAATGAAACTAGGTGGATTGTGTTTTGTTTTTTTCATAACATATCTCCTCTTAATTATTTAATTGGGCTTCCAAAGCCGCAATCCTCGCCTCATGGCGTTGTGTCTCTGCGAGCATTAAGGTCGCTAACATCTGACTGTCATAACCCTCCGCCCCACCTTCCTCGTTATACTCCATTATTTCAGGAAATTCTTTTTCAATTTCCTCAGCTATCAATCCAATGAATCTTTTGTTCTTGTCATCATCTTCGCACTTGGAATTGAAGCTGATAGGACGAAGATTATAAAGCAAAGCAGAATTTAATTCCAAGTCTTTAACTTTATCTTTGTATTTTATGGACGATACTGTAGAGCGTTTCAAATATCCAGAAGTCATAACTCGAACATTTCCTGCACTCGCTGAAGTGTTGACATAGCAGCCATACGCTTTAAAGTTAGCACTTCCATTTGCTGTAAGCGTTCCACTGAGCGTATTGTTGACAAAACTAGGACTCGAAGTAGATTTTACCGCCTGATTGAGATAAGTCGAAAAATCAGAATGAGAAGTCAAAGCATGAACTTGAGCATGATGGTCGTTTGCTGTTCTTCCTGTTGTTGAAGCATGAGTGTGACTATGAGCCTGTGCATGATGGTCGTTTGCAGTTCTTCCTGTTGTTGAAACATGACTATGACTATGAGCTGCTGCGTGATGCTGGTCAGAGGTTACTCCTGATAGAGAAGTATGAGCATGTCCATGTGATTGTGCATGATGTTGGTCAGAGGTTATGTCTGTTAAAGAGCTATGAGGTCTTGTCGAATGAGATGCCAAGGTATGAGATTGAGGATGGTGAGCATCCGCAGGTGCATCGGATAATTCGCTGTGTGGATATGAAGAATGAGAATTGAGAGCATGGCTTTGAGGATGATGCTGGTCTGAGGTTACTTCAGATAAATCCCCATGAGCATGTCCATGAACCTCAGCATGATGCTGGTCTGAGGTTACATCTGATAAAGCACTATGAGGCTTTGTAGAATGTGAGGCAAGAGTGTGTGATTGAGGATGATGCTGGTCTGAGGTTACATTGGTCAACCCAGCATGTTGCCGAGTTGCTAAATCCGTAAGGTTAGACCCCACCTTTGAAACATCCCCCCACGCAATTGATGCCCATAAAGCATCTGAACCATTCGACCTTATAAACTTCCCTGTTACACCAACAGCAAGCTTCTCCCATTTAGGAGTCGCATTCCCTACTATTAAATCTCCTCTGACAGGCGAACCAACCACAGAATCTGGATGAGTAGCTGAAAGAAGATTGTGGTTTCCTCCTCCTCCATTCATCATACTCGAATCTATCTTCCCAGCAGCATCCAACTTTATAGGCTTCCCTGCGTCTGGAACTCCAGTCGAAGCATTTATAAAAGCTCCCTTAATATGAAAGAACCTAGCTGTCCTATGAGCATGAGGAGCAGACTGGGACACATGCTTGCCAAAGTCAAGCTCGACACCAAGCCCAGATACTTTAGTTCCCATTACTTTTTTACCCCCGTTAAATTCGGTCTCAGCATGAGCATATCTAACTCAGTAAGAACAGAAAGAGCTACACGAACCTCCCGCTTCGTAAGCTCACAATACGTAGGTAAAGTTACCTCCCTGGTCTCATTCCATTTACAACTTGCAGCGTTACAACCTTTATAACAGAAATTCCTGATACTACAAGTGTTACAATTATAACCATGAGCAACATCTCCATTAACATTCTCTCGAAAAAGAAGCTGTGTCTCAAAAAGTTTAAACTCATCCCAACCATTCCACACATCTCCTATAGCATACTTAGCAGGGTCATTATAACTCGTATACCTCTGACAAGCATAAAGCTTCCCTCTATGGTCAATACCTGCCGAATTCCAAGCCACACCGCACACTCGCCCCACAGGAGGAGAAGTTCTGTTTATACTACCAACTACCATATCAATAAACTTCATATAAATCGGCTTACCCAGCTTCTTAGCATAAATATAATACTGACCGAGCTTCCTTAATGTCTCTTCATAATCGTCCATCTGCTTAGCTGTCCACTCACATTCAAAATTAGGTTCAATAGCAATATGCTTAAATCCTTCATTTCTCAGATAACAAAAATCCTCAAACCAATCTTTAGCAGTATCTGGTTGAATCGTCGGACGACACTCAAGATTTGGAAAAAGCTCCAAAATTCTATCAACAGGAATCAAATGATGTGTAGGCTTTCCCCCCGCAAGAACTCTATATTTATCATGCGTCTTAGGACGACCATCAATGCTCAACAAGAAAGGATTCCCCTTTCTCATATTCTGAACTATCCACTGAAGTCTATCCTCATCTAGCAGAGTTCCATTCGTAGTCATACCCCAACTCACTGTCTTACCATTCTCCCTCCCCATAATCGTCCCAATTGTTACCATATCCACTAACATATCCCACATCACAGTAGGTTCTCCTCCAAAAAAATGACAAGTAATATTTTTATGAGGGTCTACTTCAAACAACCACTTCAACACTTGATGCATAGTTTCTTTGGTCATCTTTCCTGGCTTATTATTGGCATAGCAGTATGTACATCTTAAATTACAACCATTAGTAGGAAATAGGAAATATGTAATGGGGATATTCTCCCAATCTCCTTGTGCCTGTTTAAGAGTTATACTTTTATCCGCCATCTTCTCACAAGTATAACAAGACCGACAATAATCTGCTTTCTCTTTTGAAGTCAGCTCCTTCTGCGGTTCTGGAGAAACTTCAATCACTCCATTATCAACAGTAATATCCGCAGAGACCCCCTGCTCACAGGTATAACACTTCTGACATGCTTTAGCTCTCCTTTTTTGCATTTCTTCAAAAGTCACTGTGCTTTCCACACCTTTCTCGCAAGTATAACACTTTTGGCACTCCTTCGCTTTATCCACTACAACAGGTTGAGATACTACAATTTCATCATCAATAGAAATACTCTTATCCACTTCCGACTCACAAAAATAACACTGTTTGCATTTTTTGGCTCTCTCTTCTTTTAAATCATCAATATTTTTACTCTTATCCACTCCTTGCTCACAGGTATAGCACTTTTGACATAAATCTGCTCGTTTCTTTTTAGTCTCTTCATTAATTTCCATTGGAAACCTCCAAAATCTTTAAGACTATTATACCCAATAAAAGATTATCAGGCAAACTTACTAATTCCGTCAAGCTATATTATTAAAAAATATTAAAAATTACCCTTCAAAGGAAAAACAAGATTCACACTCAACACACTTAGCACAGGAAAATTGTTGCTGACAGTTATTACAAACATCGCACGGAGAACACTGCTGAGTTGCAACACAAGTCTGGCAGGAATCACAAGAGGCACAACTGACCTGCTGCTGACATCCGACACAGCTCTGACATGAATCACAGGTATCACAGACCGTACAATCCTCTGCTGTATTACAAGTCATACAATTTACACAAGTTTCACATGAATCACATTTTGCACAAGTATCATAGCTCTGACAGGAAACACAATTCTGACAGGAATCACAGACATCACAGACCGTACAATCCTCGGTTGTGACACAGCTCTGACAGGTCACATCACATACCTCACATGTATCACATTTTGCACAGGAAACCTGTTGCTGACAAGTCACACAACTCTCACAGGAATCACATAAATCGCAGACCGTACAATCCTCTGTTGTATTACAAATCTGACATCCCACACAACTCTGACAGGAAACGCAACTACCACAAGCATCTCCCACCATACAGGCTACACAGTTTTCACAATCAACACAAACATCACAGACAAGACATCCTTCCTCAGAAGTATCGCAGGTTTCACATATATCACACTTAGCACAAGAAACTTGTTGCTGACATCCAACACAGTTCTCACAAGCATCGCAGAAATCGCAAACCGTACAGTCTTCTGTTGTATTACAACTCTGGCAAAACACACAAAGCTCACAGGTCTCACAGGAACCACAGCTCACCCCAGTCTGACATCCATCACAGTTCTGACATTCATCACAGACATCACAGATAGCACACCCCTCCTGAGTATCACAAACCATGCAATTTACACAGGTTTCACAAGATTCACATACCATTTATTTATCCTTACTCCTTATATTATTTTACACCCCAGTAACGCAAACCTCACAAAGAGCACAAACATCACAGACCACACATTCCTCTGCCGTATTACAGGATTGACAATTAACACAGCTCCCACACACTCCTGAGACACAAGCCTGACAGGAATCACAGACATCACAGACCGTACATTCCTCCGTTGTATTACAAACCATACACCCTACACAGCTCTGGCACGAATCACAGCTCTGACAAGTCACCTGAACCTGACATCCAACGCAACTTTGACAGGAATCACAGACATCACAGGATACACAATCCTCAGCAGTTACACAGGTCATGCATCCCACACAGACTTGACAGGAATCACAGGATTGACAGCTCACCTGTGCCTGACACGTATTACATGCCTCACATTCATCACAGACATCACAGGTCGTACAATCCTGAGGGGTATTACACGTGGCACAGGCTACGCATACCTGACAGCCATCACAGGTCTCGCAGGAAACCTGCTGCTGACAACCCACGCAGAGCTCACAGAGGTCACAGGTATCACAAGAAGGACACCCCTGAGTACCCACACAAATCTCACAAACCACACAGCTCTCGCAAGCCACGCAGGATATACATGTATACTCTACCTCACAAGCATCACAGACATCACAGGTCGTACAATCCTCAGGAGTGTTACACGTGGCACAGGCTACGCATACCTGACAGCCATCACAGGTCTCGCAGGAAACCTGCTGCTCACACTCATCACACAGCTCACAGAGGTCACAAAGGTCGCAGGCAATACAATGCTCAGCAGTATAGCATACTTCGCAGGCTACGCACACCTCACAGGCATCACAGGTCTGACAACCCACCACCACCTGACAAACATTACAGGCTTGACAGCCATAACAGACCTGACAAAGAGATTCTCCAAGAGACTGTAAATCATCCAAAGCAACAATACTTGTTGTCTCCTTCGATGTATCCTTCACAACTGACCTAATTCTAAAGGTTCTCTTATCCCAAGCTCCTGACGTATCCACAGCCCTACTCCTGCTAAGAATCACCTTTCGTGTAGGATAAAGCCCAAACCCTTTAACTCCAAAAGAAGTATCAGCAATCGTGATAGGCTTAGAGCACATATCTCTAACACCTTCTGCAATATTCTCTGCATCCAGCTTATTTTCTAAATAAGTCTTTATTGTTAAAGTCTCCCGCACTCCATATTTATATAGAACTGGATAATTATTACGCTCAACAACTTTAAAATCCTGAGTCTTCGGGTCTTTGTTATAAAATACTTTTATCTTATTCCGTATAAATCGATTATCTTTTTTAACCTTCCAGTGTTTATAATCTCTATCAGTTAACTCCAAAGTTCCTTCTGGAGTTGAAGGCTCATATGCTTCAAAAGATAGCTTCCCATCTTCCGTAGGAGCAAAGAAAGCCACAATACTCCGACCAATTGTTTGAAGAATCTCTCGTGAACTTTCATCTATATCCAGATACAAACCAAGAGGCTGAGTTCTCTTAGTATTTGTATTATCAAAAGAAACCAAATCCAGTTCATCATCTATAAAACCCAGATATGTTTTCAGAATATCTTCAGCAATTTCTCCTCCCTTTTTTAATAAAACATCACCATTAGCTACAAACCCCTTCGCATCAACTTCCAGATAATCTCCTTCCTCAGGATGAAATGACATATTTAAAGTAAACTCAGCATTATTCAAATCGATAGTATAATCTACTGTTGGAGTTATTACCTCACCATTCCACCGAACCTCATCAATTGATTTTATCTTTCTACTATCTGCTATCTTCCACTTACCTCCCCCACCAGCAGTCGAATCAATACAGGTAGGAATAATATTTGTCTTTTCTCCATAAAAAAGAGGAATTGCTTTCCCTTCATCCTCATCATACATATCTGGATAAGTACTCTTCCAGTAATGATTAATAGGCAACTGAGCAAATGTCCCGACTCGAATATCCTTCACACTGAAAATTATTTCTTCATCACTCACATAATAATCAGAAATTCTACCCACAAAATAGAGACAATATTCACTATAAGGAAGGTCTTCTCCTCCTAATTTAATTAAAACCCTCCGATTCGTCCATATATAATCTTCTCCTGCCTTATCCCACCACCCATCGTTGCTCATACGGAAACTGCCAAAGTTAAACTTATAAATACCCTCTACAATATCATCTACTGCCAAATCAAGAACTGGAAGACTATCCTTACGGACAATTGGACGATATGGATGCCCATTAAATGTACCACCAGCAGTATCAAAAAACTTCCAACAGAAAACAACAAGAGTAACAGTAGTAGAAGAATTACTTAAATCATCATCATCAAAACAACGGACATAAACCTTTTGAGCAAAGAAATCAAAATACCAAGTCCCTGCTGTACCCTTAACTTCAGCAACAGAAATTTTCTTAACCAACTCCTTTCCATTATCAGTAGCTGTATTAACAGAAGTTTCTGCACACGCATGGGAGTAAGTACTGCTTCCTTCTGATGTCCAGTCACTACCCGTCTCAAAATGTAAAGCAGGGTTCACCTCCACAAGAGCTTGAAAATTCGCATTGGGAAGCTGAATCAGCTTCTCCCAAGTATCTATACTCATTTTATTTTATCTCATACTCCCAAATTAAAGCAATCCTCTTAAACTGACTATCCTGAATCCTCCTCGAAAATCGGTCTTTAAAAATAGCATATTCCATTGTCTCCTTTGCCTGGTCAGAATCTGCAACAAAAACAAATGGAAACTCCTTCCCCACCAGATTATATATATCTTCCAACTTTTGTTCATCCGCCGCAAGCACTTCATAAACCACCGCTCTTCTCTTCTTCATAAAACCGACTGCTACTGTAATATACCCCTTTTTGGAGTACATGTGTTCACTCGTATCATCCATATCGCTGGTAGCACCATACTCATACCCCCTACTTATCTCTTCATAATCTCCCAAAAGAACTGTACCTACTTGAATATAACCCTCAGAATTTGTTCTATCTTCTATATAAATGCGATATTTATCATCACTAATCTCAGAAAAGAAACAAATTGCTCTCTTATTCGCATAATCATACTCAAAATCCACAACATTCACCCAGGAGGTAGTATACCGTTGGAGCTTAAAAGACTCAGGAGAGCTCGTTAAATTCAACCCATAAACTACACAGGCTTTAGTCGACACAGCTAAATTACCAATAGACTCAATTTCCACAGCCACAGCACTATGAATCCTCATGAAATTCGCAGTATAAGAAGATATTCCTGTATCATTCGCCGAAGTATCAAACCCTAGAGTATCTCCAACACTACTTGCAGAATGAGTTCCTGACTGCCATAACAAATCAAAATTCCCAGAAGGAGAAGCTATCGTAAATTTATTTATACTCTCCTGATAAGTAATAGTATAGGAATAACCCCCCACACCCTCCATCGCAGTTTCAATTGCTGTAGCTAAAGTATCTGCATCATATTCTTCAACAGGTATTTGAGCAGACAACTCTCCTCCCCCTTCATCAAAATCTATCCACTGATTCGAAGAAGTTATTTTAAAATACCCCCAACCAGAACCTGTCCCATACTTAGACCGATATACATAGTCTCTCCACAGACTCTGAACTCTCTCAACAGGGAAATCTGGATGGTAATCCGTAAGCACAATAGGGCTCACAGAACCCGCCCGTACAACTTTATCATATAAAAATCTTTGTTTTCCCATTACTGAACCGCCTCCCCTGCAACCTCAAAATCCCCGCTCTCCCCTCCTTCTCGTATATAAGGAACAAGAGCCCTGTATACTTCCCGTCCATCAATATTAATAGTAGCACGTAAAGCTCCCCCACCACCAGCAGAAGAAGAAGCAATACCACCACCAACACCGCCATAAAACTGACGAAGTGCATCTGCCAAACCTTCAGGAATAATTGACTCTCCTTGATGCACCCGAATAAGCTGAGTCCGACCAACATCCTCCATTCCAGCTTGTGCACTTCCTACCCCCGTAAAAGTACCGTTTCCAATACTAACTAACCCAGCCATAGCAACACCAACACGTTCAACCTCATCAAAAACACCCGTCCAAGTATCTTTAAGGCTAATAGTTTTATTAGTTAAATCCTCTGTAGCAGTACCCGCATCCCCCAAACCATCAATAAAATCAACCAGAACATCCCTCATCTCACCGATAGCAGTAACCATATCATCGAAACCTGCTTTCAACACTGTAACCATATCCTCCCCTTTCTCTTTAACAAGCCCCAGCTCTGTTGCTTGGTCAATCAAAGACTGAGTATTTTCGTCTAAACTAAATCCATATTGGTCAGCATACCATTGCAATTGCTGAAGTGTAGGAGCCATAACTGCAAGGGCTTCATGAGCTGTCAGCCCCGCAGCAATCAATCGGTCATAATAAGTCCCTGCCTGCTCTGCTACAGCAGTCAAAGCCTCCTGAGTTAAGAAACCAGTGTTCCCCAGAGCATTTAGAACCTCGTTTGTTCCTGAGATAGCAGCAAAAAGGTCTTGATATTTCTCTCGCACGAATGCAATCTTCAACAACTGCTCAACAGCAACATTACTTTCATCTCCTAAATCTCGATACCTCCTTCTTAATTCATGGAGAGGTTCCTCCATCAAGATTAAAGCATCAATCCAACTCATACCCTGAGCAATTAAACTATTAAACACAGCCAAAGTTAAGTCTCCCAACCTGCTCAGTTCCTCTCCCGTACCCCTGGAAGCTTCTATCATAGCAGTCAACCCCTCTGAAGCTCTTGTCAACCAGCCAAAAACATATTCATCCACTTCTTGAACCTGCAAACCCAGCTCTCGAACCTCTTGAATAAACAAGACTAATGCCGCACTACCTTCAAGCCCTAATCTCTTTGCATGTTCAATTAAATCCTGAAAAGCTATGCCCAAATCCACAATCAACAACTCTATATCTTCAGGACTATACTCATCTGTGATATCCCTATAAGTATCCCGCCACTCATCCCTATAATCCCTCTGAGCCCTCCTTCCTCTATCAACTTCTCGACGGACTCGCTCTACCCCCCTCTCCAATTCAGGAATAGCTTGACTCTCCCTTATCTTCTCAAGAACATCCAGAAGAACTTCCATATATTCTGCAAAGTTCTTAGTAGTTACTCCACCTTCCTGCATAATAGCAGGCAACAGCTTCAACAAAGCCCACGTCCTCCCCACCTGAGCTACAAGCTCCATAAACTCTTCAGCCACACTATCTGAAATATCTCCAAGATATTTAAGTGCTTTCTGAACTCCCCTAATCCGCTCTTCCATCCTCTCTGCCTCAGTCTGCTGGTTCCGACCAAACAAAGCCTTAAAAAGACTAATAACCATAGTAACGGCAGCAAGAATGATGGCAATCCAGCCCATCAATTTCATAAAGGTTGCTGCTATACCTGCTATCGCCTCACTAGCCGCATATTCCACCATCTGCATACCAGCCTTTATCGCACCAAGTCCCTTATATACAACATCTAACGTATTAATAACTCTAAACAAAGCTCCATCAGTAATCCCCATTACATCTGCAAAATCCTTTAACTGAGCTACCACAGCACGAAGTAGCTTTCGAACATAATCCAAACTCTCAATCCAAGGAGTCCAGGAAGTTTCCAATCCTTTGAGTTTATCTATATATGCCTTGAACGCTGCTAGAACTGTAAGAAGACCTCTCATTTCCTCCTCAGAAACATCAGTCAGTTCTCGAATCTGTCCTTCCATTAGACTGTACATCTCTTCGGCTGCCGCAATACGTTGCCACGTAAATTCATAATCCATTTGGAGAATTCGCTGATTTTCAGTAAGCTGTGCTTCAAACTTACGTCTACGACCAACTGCCTCAGATAACGCTAATAATTTATCTAACTTTAATTTCTTTGCTGTGTACTCTTCCCAAACTACAATCATATCACTCCCTGCTTTTAGCTCAAGTCCCACCCACTTAGCTAGTTTCTTCCTTTCTAATGTAATCAGCTTCTTAGTCTGCTCAATAATATTATTATATTCCTCTCCCCGTAATTCATTCCTCATCTGCTCCATAGTAGTATCAATCCGTATAAAATCATTCGCCAAAGCTTCATGAAGAGATAACGCCTTCTTAGCTGCTTTCTGCTGTGCAGTTAACTTTGTATCTAACAATCTAATAAAGTTCTCTACAAGAATTATACCTTCTGCATCTCCAAGTCTATCTAAATTATTTTTTATAAGCTCAAGCTGAGTCCGATGTTTCTTCACAAAAAGTTTCATTACCTCGGCACTGTCTCCATACGCCTCTACCCATTTGGTCTTCCATGTATCTGCCAACGCCCGTACACTTTCCTCCAAGTCCTTCAAAGGAGGATGCATCTTCTCAAAAATAACCAGGTACTCCCGCATAAACTCTTCATATTTCATCTCTCTGAAAACCTCAGGCTGAACCTTTAATGCTTCTCTAAATTTAGCTAAAAACTCAGGAAGCTTCTTCTTTGTAAGGTCATCTAATGATAACCCCAAAGCTTCGAAATACTCCACAGTCTTCAGCCACTTAACAGGGTCTTGTTCAGGTGTTAATCCAATTAACTCTTCCAGCAATCTTACACTGTCTTGTAATTCTTCCTTACTAAGTTCTCGTGCTAAATTTCTAACGTGTTTACTTGACGATTCCACTATTTTATTCCAATCCCTCTGAAGACGAGACAAGAACCTCATCGCTTCTATAACCTTTTCCACAGTATCCACACTTAACTGTTGTGCAGACACCCATGCTCTTATTCGCTTTTCACTATACCCCCAGTTCCTAGCAAGAGCTTCTAAAATATAATTATATTCATCTCCAACCTCAGCCCCTTCTTTAGTTGCCTTCATAAGCTTTCTAACATCCACCCACATTCGCCCAGCTTTTACAGCATTCCTTCCAAACTCTTCCCCAAGAGATTTCATAATCCGACGGAACAATTCTAAATCTTTCCTCCTTGAACGAAAAGTTAGACGGAGAGCTTTCTCCACATCACCTTTAGCCAAAGCTCGAAGTTCTTTGGCAATATCCCTAGTTGCCCGACCTGCCTGGACAGATGCAGCAGCATATAAATTCAACTCATCTTTCAACGCCTTCATCGCTTCAGCTTCTCGATGTAGAGTACCGATTCCCCTATCCGACGAAGCTATCCATGCATCCAAAGCAAACTTAATACCTATATATGCTAGAACACCAGCAATTAAACCGCTTCTCATAAGCATAAAATATTTATGTCTGATCATAAGAGCCTTACTCCCTGCACTGAGCGTAGCAGTATGTTTAATCTCAGCTATTGTCATACTTCTTAAAACATTTGTATACGCTTTCGCAAGGGATATTTGTCCCGCCTGTGCAACCGCCGCAACTTTAATAGCTTTAGCTAAACCATATATAAATGGAAGAGCAGCTAATGTCACCCTGCTTGATTTCAACATAACAGAAATAAAATCACTAGCTAAACGAATAAAACCTCCTAACCATTTAAAACCCTTCCCCGCCCACAATTCATACATTATCTTCAGCATCTTTGCTCCTGCCGCTTTAACCTCTTCTGCCACAGTCGCAATCATTTTACCATAGGCTCGTGAAACCTCTCCTCCGTCCTCAGTAGCATCACGAATCTTCTGCAACAACCGCACATAATCTTTGAATCCCTCACCCGCCAGAACAAAAGCCCCTCTCAAGGCTCGTTGTCGTCTGAATATCTTAGGAAGAATGTCTCCATAACGAGCACTGGCTTCCACTAAACGTCTCAAAACACCCACCAATCCAATTCCTTCAAAAGCATTCCGCCCCCATTGCCAACCAAGTTTCTGAAATTCTTTCTTCGCTTTATCAATAGGTCGCATAAACGCAAGCATCATCCTATTTAATGCTGTCGCTGCTTCATTAACATCTAAACCACGCTGAGTCATAACAGCCAAGGCAGCAGAAATCTCATCAATATGAACTCCCATAGCTGCTGCGGTAGGCAAAACTTTTCCTATAGCCTGATTCAGCTCTTCGGCATGATATTTTCCTTCCATAACCGAGGCAAAAAGCATATCGGATTTCGCCCGCATTTCGTCAGCAGTATACCCATATGCCTTCATAATCGCAGTCAAACTGGAAGCTGCTGTAGCCAAATCTGTAATCCCTCCTTTCGCATACCTTGCTGACACCACTAAAAGCTTAAATGCTTCTGCTGGCTTAGTTACACCAGCAGACATAATTTCATACAAACCTTTAGTGAGGTCAGTAGCTTTTCCCAGATAAGGACTCAAGTTCAAAAGGTCTCTAGTAACTACTCGGAAAGACTCAGCCATCTGCTTGTTCCTCATATCCACAAGAGTAGACACTTCAGCAAGACGGGTTTGCAAACTAATAGCCTCCGCTATTAATTTAGTCATACCACCAAAAAAGGTAAAAATTGCGGTATACGTTGCGATACGGATAAGAGCCAACCTAAGATAACCTGTCTGCTTGATTGTCTGCCGCATCTTTTCCGTAGTACGGTCAAAATGCGTACCCATCTTCTCAGTAGTCGCAGAAACCCCTTCATCAGTAGCGACAAACCGTACTCCCGCTTCAAAATCTTCAGGCATCGATTCAACCCTAACTAAGGAATTTTTATTCTCACCTACTTCCCTTTCTGTAAGGCTGCTCTTATCTTTGCTTTTTCCCTTTCTTTCTCAACCCGTTCTCTTTCAACTTCTACTCGAACGCCTTCAATCACCAAAAGACCATCCCACTCTTCTTTAGT
>Ga0114925_10001089_pt1 | contig 13000 bp, 13 predicted proteins | sample SumtaG_2_FD_87287 | JGI IMG/M metagenome (GOLD analysis project Ga0114925, IMG submission 87287) | Deep subsurface microbial communities from Indian Ocean to uncover new lineages of life (NeLLi) - Sumatra_00607 metaG | ecosystem: Environmental > Aquatic > Marine > Oceanic > Sediment | place... | reverse complement strand
CATCTAACAGCTCAGCTGTAATGTTCAGAGGAGGCGCTACGCGAAGTGAAGACGCACCGCTTGTGATTATGGCTATGCCCCGCTTCCAACATCGCAACATGATTTCGTGAGCCTCTTTCTTGCCATGCTTTTTAGTCCGCTTGTCAGTTACTATTTCGGCGCCTATCATCAAGCCTTTGCCTCGGACATCGCCTAAGATTTCGCTTTCCTCTTTTAGCTCTTCAAGTCGCTTGAGAACATGATTACCTTGCTTATTTGCGTTGTCGAGAAGCTTTTCCTTTTTAATTACGTCAATAACCGCCAATGCGGCAACACATGAAATGGGGTTTCCTCCAAAAGTTGAGGCATGAGAGCCGCCTTCCCAGTCCATGATTTTGGCTCGAGCTACTGTTGCGCCGAGAGGTAAACCAGAAGCTATAGACTTGGCTATGCAGACGATGTCGGGCTCCACCTTCCAATGCTCAATTGCGAACCATTTCCCAGTTCGACCCATTCCCGCCTGCACTTCGTCGTCAATGAGTAACAAGCCATACTTGTCTGCTAGTTTCTTGAGGCTCTGAAAGTATTCGGGTGGAGGCACTACGTAGCCGCCTTCTCCTTGTATGGGCTCAAACAATATGCCTGCAACCTCTTCTGACGGCACATACTTCTGTAGAACTAGCTCGTCGATAAAGTTGACGCACCAGTAGTCGCATTCTGGCAACGACAACTTGAAGGGGCAACGGTAACAGTAAGGATAGGGTACATGTACCACTCCAGGAAGCAGAGGGAAGAAATGTCTCCTCTGTACGGGCTTACTCGCCGTGAAAGAAAGCGCTCCTAAGGTGCGACCGTGAAAAGCTCCGATGAAAGCGATGAATCGATGTTTTCGCGTGTGCCATTTCGCAAGCTTCACTGCAGCCTCAACAGCTTCTGCCCCGCTGTTTCCGAAGAAAACCTTCTTTCCGAAGCGTCCTGGAGTAATTTCGCCCAGTTTTTCCGCCAAGTTTACGACTTCAGAATAGTAGAAGTCAGTGTTAGAGTAATGGAGAAATCTGTCGCACTGCTTTTTTATCGCTTGCACAACTTTTGGGTGATTATGCCCCACATTCAGGCATAAGAGTCCAGAGTTGAAGTCTATGTATTCGTTTCCGTCAATGTCCCTAACTATGCACCCTTTACCGGATTCAATTGCAAGTGGGTAAAATCGGACGTAAGAGGATGAAATCACGGCTTCGTCTTTTCTGACCAGCTTTCTCGCTTTTGGACCTGGCGGGCTTACAACGATTTTAGGATAATCACTCATAGGCTTCACCTTAAAGAGGATAAACCTTTTTGAAGCCTCTGCTTTTAAGGATATTCCCTCTTGCTTAATCTAGAGAGATATGAGTAAAGAGGCGAAGCTCTGACTATTTGGCAGCTGTTTTGTTCGCTTGCAAAAATCACTTGGATTCGGTTTTGGCTACAGTTATTTCAATGGTTGAAACGTTTGATCTCCGTCCTTCTTCTCGGGTTATCTCTTCAGTGCCTATCTTGATTTGCTTAAGCCCCAATCCTTTAAGGAATGCCCGGCGGAGAAGTTCAACGGTATCTACTGCTCTGCTGATTGACCGTCCCCTAGCTCTAATGCATATTTCGTTTGCTCCTGTGTTAAAGAAAGTGAGACAGGCAACCACGTAGTTCATCACTGGTTTCCTTCCTATGAGGACTGCGTTTTCGCCTGTTTTTCTAGGTGGCTTTGGGGGTGCTTTAACTTTTTTTGGGGGGGCCTTAGCTTCTTTAGGTGCTTCAACCTTTTCAGTTTTCTCGGTTTTTGCTTGTTCTTCTTTTGGCAGTTTTATTCCTCCTCAAAGTTGACATTGAAGTTACTTACTACTACCTGAACTGTAGCTTCATATATTTTTCCATAAATACTATGTTACCGTGAAATATGTATTAACAATATTGTTTACGCCTCTTGACGACTGCTACTAAACTGGGTTTTTCGCTTGCCATCCCAGAGCGTGCTGTCTTAGAGTTTTCACGGTTCAAAGGTTAACACTAATATTGAAGAAACTACACTTTCGTGTCTCTAACAAGAGTGAACACGCTCACCTCTTGGCAAAACATAGGCTGGAGAAAACGAAAATGGGAAAGATCCTAGTAAACGAAAAGTTTTGCAAGGGATGCGCTCTTTGTGTAGAAACTTGTTCACTGAAACTTATTCGAATTGCAAAGCGGATTACACCTGAAGGCTATCACCCAGCCGAATTTGTAGACCCCGAAGAAAAATGCACCGGATGCACATTATGTGCTCTAATCTGCCCAGATGTTGTAATAGAAGTCTACAGACAAACAAGGAAGGAGGCCGCCTAATGGAAAAGAGGTTCATGACCGGAAATGAGGCGATAGCTGAAGCCGCCGTTCAAGCAGGATGCCGATACTTTTTTGGGTATCCAATAACGCCGCAGAGTGAACTCCCAGAATACCTCGCAAGGCGTTTGCCTGAGGTAGGAGGGTGTTTTCTCCAAGCAGAAAGCGAGATAGCTGCAATCTACATGGTCTTCGGGGCAGCGGGCGCAGGAGCCCGAGTGTTGACCTCTTCTTCAAGTCCAGGCATCAGCCTCAAACAGGAGGGCATATCCTATATTGCAGGGGCGTGGCTTCCATGCGTTATCGTCAACATTATGCGTGGTGGACCAGGCTTGGGCGGAATCCAGCCTTCACAGTCGGATTATTTCCAAGCTACAAAAGGTGGGGGCCATGGAGATTACCACTTGGTTGTCCTTGCACCGTCAACTGTTCAAGAAGCAGTTAACCTAACGATGGAGGCTTTCGATTTAGCGGACAAATACAGAACCCCAGTGATGATTCTAGGAGACGGGTATCTAGGCCAGATGATGGAGCCAGTGGAATTTAAAAAAAGGAAGCAGAAACCTCTTCCTCCAAAGGACTGGACCCTCACAGGCGCAAAAGGAAGACCCCGACGCATAATTAAAACTCTTTATCTCCAACCCGAAATTTTGGAACAACGCAATTTAACGCTTAATCGCAGATACCAGGAGATCATAAGGAACGAGATCCGCGTTGAAACATACCTGACCGAAGACGCCGAGATCATTATCGCCGCCTATGGAACCGTTGCACGAATAGCTAAGTCAGCTATTAAAATTCTACGTGAAAAGGGCATAAAAGCGGGGTTGGTGCGGCCAATTACGCTCTTTCCGTTTCCCTACCAGACTTTCGCTCAAATAAGCGACAAGATCAAGAAGATACTCGTTGTCGAAATGAACTTGGGACAGATGGTGGAAGACGTTAAACTTGGGGTCTGTGGAAAAGCTGAAGTGTATTTCTATGGGCGCACTGGGGGAATGGTTCCGAGCTACGATGAAATTGTTGTTGAAGTAGAGAAAATAGTGAAGGAGCCTTGAAAGAGATGAAGAGGGTTTTTGGTAGACCTGAATCATTACTTGCCGTAAGAACTCACTACTGTCCAGGATGTGGACATGGAATTATCCATCGTCTGCTGGCAGAGGTCATAGATGAACTGGGCATTAGAGAGAAGACAGTTGGGGTTGCGCCGGTTGGATGTTCTGTTTTAATCTACAACTACATTGACTGCGACATGTACGAAGCCGCTCACGGCAGAGCACCAGCAATCGCAACAGGGTGCAAGCGGGTGCATCCTGAATTGACCGTTTTTACCTACCAAGGAGACGGGGACTTAGCCGCAATCGGCACGGCAGAAGCTATCCATGCAGCCGCTCGAGGAGAGCTTATCACAACAATCTTTGTTAACAATGCAGTTTATGGAATGACCGGGGGGCAGATGGCTCCCACAACGCTTGTTGGCCAGAAAACAACAACGTCTCCGTTTGGACGATCTGCAAAACATTCGGGTTATCCTATTAGAATGTCGGAGTTACTCGCCACACTAGAGGGCGCAGCCTACATTGCAAGAGTAAGTGTACATACTCCAAAACACATCCTGCAGACCAAAAAGGCGATGAAAAAAGCGTTTGAAACCCAAATAAAAGGACTTGGCTACTCCCTTGTAGAGGTACTGTCACAATGCCCAACAATATGGGGACTCTCCTCTAAAGAATCGGTAGACTGGGTCGAAAAGAAGATGATCCCTTATTATCCATTAGGTGAATTCAAGGTTCCAAAGGAGGAGAAAGTGTGAAAGAAGCCATAAAAAAACCCTTTTACACTGATGTTCTGATGGCTGGATTTGGCGGACAGGGACTCATGTTTATCGGAAAGCTGCTGGCTTTTACCGCAATGAAAGAGAAGAAAAACGTAACATGGATTCCCTCGTACGGTCCAGAGATGCGGGGAGGAAAAGCCAACTGCACCGTGGTAATTTCCGACGAAGAAATAGCATCACCAGTTATAACCTCTCCTCATGCACTGATCATGATGAATAATCCTTCGCTGGAAGCTTTTGAACCCACGTTAAGAAGTGGCGGCGTGTTAATCTGGAATGCCTCACTAATCACCAAGCAAATAAAAAGAAAGAATATCACCGCGATTCCGGTTCGCGCAAACGAGCTTGCTGCTCAAGTTGGCGGGGAAAAGGCAGCAAACATGATGATGCTTGGCGCCTACATTGCATCCACGGGTGTTTTAGCTAAGGAAGCCGTAGTAAAAGCATTAAAAGAGTTTTTAGGAGCAAAAAAGAGCCACTTCTTTTCAGTCAATGTAAGAGCCTTTGAAAAAGGAATAGAATGCGTGGCAAACACCCGTTAAGCATAACAATAATTGATTTGGAGAAAAACAAAGTGAAAAAACTCATAGAAGTCAGGTGGCATGGACGAGGAGGCCAAGGAGCATGGACTGCAAGCGAAATCTTGGCAAAAGCGGCTATACTGGAAGGAAAATACATTCAGTCTTTTCCAGAGTTCGGGCCAGAACGCATGGGAGCGCCAGTAAACTCTTACACACGAATAAGCGAAGAGCCAATAAACCTACACTGTTCGGTTTACAATCCAGACATTGTGGTCGTGTTGGACCCAACCCTCCTGAAAACAGTGCCGGTAACCCAGGGACTAAAGGAAAACGGAGCCCTCATAGTCAACACAAAGGTATCCCCAGCTGAAATACGGAAAAAACTGGATTTGAAAACCGGAAAGGTTTGGACCGTTCCAGCAACTGAAATAGCGATTAGAATTCTGGGTAGACCGATAACAAATACGGCAATGATTGGAGCAGTTGCAAGAGCAACACAGATTGTAAGCTTGGAAAGCATAGAAAAGGCCACAAACAAGAGATTCCCACCAAACTTAGCCGAGAAAAATATTCCAATAATAAAAGAAGCCTACAAGGAGGCTAGAACTGGATGAATACACAAGAAAAGAAAAGTTGGAAAGAAATCCCTATGGCGGGTGTATGCTGGGTTCCAAGTACAGCCTACCTAACAGGAGATTGGAGAACCTACCGCCCTATCTTAGACTCGGAGAAATGTACCCGCTGCATGCTCTGTCACATCTACTGTCCAGACGGCGCCATAGCATGGAAAGCTGAAACAAACGAGATGGTGTTCAACTATGACTACTGTAAGGGATGTGGAATCTGCGAAGTAGAATGTCCCGTCGATGCAATATCGATGAAACTGGAGGGAGAGGGATAAACATGGTGTTAACTACGCAGAAGGAATCAAAGGCGATAGCTCTGAACGGAGACGAAGCAGTCGCGCTTGCGGCAAAACAATGTGATGTAGATGTCGTAGCCGCCTACCCAATAACTCCGCAGACAATAATAGTTGAAAGATTCAGCGAATATGTTCACAATGGCGAAGTAGACACAGAGTTCATATGCACCGAATCAGAACACAGCGCACTCACGTGTTGCCTAGCAGCGGCAGCGGTTGGAGCACGAACCTTTACGGCAACAGCCTCTGCAGGCTTAGCCTTAATGCATGAAATTCTCTACGTGACCTCTGGCTGCAGGGCTCCAGTTGTGATGGCAGTTGCGAACCGCGCCTTGTCGGCTCCAATTAACATACACTGTGACCACTCAGACAGCATGGTTGAAAGGGACTCGGGATGGATACAGATCTACGTGGAAAACAGTCAGGAAGCGTACGACTCGATTATACAAGCCTTCAGAATAGCAGAGCACCAAGAGATCTCATTACCCACAATGGTAGGTCTGGACGGATTCTTCCTAAGCCACACCTTAGAAAATGTAAGCGTTCTACCAGATGAAACTGTTCGAAAATTCGTTGGTCAAAGGCAAATCCCATTGGTAAAAAATCACGAAGGAAAACTCGTGCCGTATAAGCTTGATCCTGAAAACCCGATAACAATAGGTCCACTAGATCTCCATGATTATTACTTCGAGCATAAGAGGCAGCAAGAGGAAGCCATGAGGAAGGCATCAGAGATAATCAGGAAGATTCATGATGAATACGCGAACATCAGTGGACGCCGATATGGAAATGGCCGGGTAGACTCATATAGACTGGAAGACGCCGAACTAGCAACTATATGCTTAGGCTCAACGGCAGGAACCGTCAAAACTGTGGTGGACCAATTACGGGCAAAGGGAGTGAAAGCTGGATTGTTAAGAATACGGACCTTCAGACCTTTGCCAGTCCAAGACATACTTGAAGCCTTGCAAAATGTGAAAGCCGTCGCTGTAATGGATAGAAGCTGCAGCTTCGGAGGCTATGGAGGCCCTGTTTTTCATGAGATCAGGCATGTGCTCTACGACTCAGGTACACATCCACACGTGGTTAACTACATCTACGGTCTAGGTGGAAGAGACATGTCACAGCTTTTGGTTCAAGAAATCTACCGAGACCTAGCAAGAATCCTTGAAACGGGCAAAATCGACAAGTCAATCCAATTTATAGGGTTAAGAGAGTAAAGAAGGGCAAAAAAATTGATATTAGAATGGAAGTTTACTGCAAAGGAGATTGCTGAGAAACCAGAACTTTTCATGTCTGGACACAGGGCGTGTGCAGGATGCGCCCCGGCAACGGTTCATAGACTGATATTAAAGGCTGTTAGGGGTCCAACAATAGCAACGAATTCAACTGGATGCATGGAAGTAACCTCGACAATCTATCCGTTTACAGCATGGAAGATACCGTGGATACATACAGCCTTCGAAAACGTGGCTGCAAACGCTTCTGGAATTGAAGCAGCCCTAAAGATACTGAAAAGAAAGGGCAAACTCAAACATGAACACGTAGATGTTATCGCGTTAGCAGGAGACGGCGGAACCTTCGACATAGGCATACAAGCCTTATCTGGAGCTGTTGAAAGAGGACATGACTTCCTTTACGTTCTATATGACAACGAAGCCTACATGAACACGGGCATACAAAGAAGCGGAGGCACACCGTTTGGAGCATGGACAACAACCTCCCCAGCAGGCAAGAAAATCCCTGGAAAACCTCAGCTCAAAAAACCAATTGCAGACATAATGGTTGCACATGAGATGCCTTATGTAGCAACGGCTTCACCAGCCTACTGGATAGACTTGCTGAAAAAGGCGCGAAAGGGCTTAGAAGTTGAGGGCCCAGCCTTCTTACATGTGATAGCTCCTTGTCCCAGAGGATGGCGCTCTGACCCAAGCAAGAGCATTGAAATCTCACGTTTGGCCGTTGAAACTTGCGTATTTCCACTGTGGGAAGCCATAGACGGCGAATACAACCTGTCGGCGCCGAGCAAGGTTATAGCTCTAAGACCAGAAAGGAAGAAAGCTATGGAAGAATACCTGAAGACTCAGGGACGGTTTAGGCACCTATTTACGCCCGAGTTTAAGCACATAATCGGCAAGATTCAAGAAGTGGTGGACAGGCGCTGGCAAAAACTACTTAAGAAATGTGGAATGGCCTAGCCATCTTCTCCTTTTTTGACACGCTTCAATGAGAAAGAATGAGTAGTGCAGTCCAAATTAGGCCGACTAGAGGAAATACGATTGTGGATAGCCTCTTTGCGCTTGAGAAAGCCTCTTCAGCTAATATGCAGAGCCTCTCTACTTGTTTTTCGCCGATAACCCTAACGTTTGGTGTTACCTTCGTAAACCATGCGGCTTCAGCCGGTTCTAAGTTACTCCTTGCACTTGTTGCAGCTTGCTCGATGTACTTGATGAGCTTCTCCTGATCCATTGCCTCTCCCAGCGGATGATAACCTCTTGGAGTCAACACAATGCCATTTACTACATGGGTGTCGGTGGTCAAGACCTCGGCGTCATCAAAGCCGATTTCATTTAATCTCTGAAGTATTCTTTCTCGGAGACCAGAGATCATGTTATTTCCGTCAACCGTGATGTAAGCTACCAATTGGTCTTTCACTTTCACCGCGATAGCGCATATTCCACCGGGACCCATGCCGTCTTTCAGAGTGAAATCGGTGGGGACGACTTTCGCTGCTCCAACCTGCAAGGAACCTTTCTGACTTTTAAAAGTGGCTTCTAAGCTTGCAGATGCAGCCCCTTTAAGAGGTGAAATTGCCCTTTCAATATGAAAAGGTCCTTCGATGCTATTGTGGGCGTCAATGACTATTGCTGTTGACAAGCCTCGTTTTCCAGCCTCCTCTGCGACGAAAGACTCTAAACTTTTGGGAAGGTCTTCCATCGTTTGAGGAGCCAAAGTCAACGTGAAAAGAGGGCATTTCCCAAAAATCTGACAGGTTACCCGCGCTCCATTTTTGTGAACCCGCATAAGAGGAGTGGTTGAAGAGGAAAAATTCGAAATGTCAACTATTTTGGAAATCTGTTCGATAATCTTTTGATTCTGAGCTTGTGACGCAAGGTCAAGGTCGTGTCCCGATATCCCATGCGGCACAGAAACTGTGCATCTCAGCTTGTTTTCCAGCTCCTTTTGAATCAGGTAAGGTAGGATGCTGCTGCCAACATTTTTAAAAGGACCAGGGTGAAAAGCTGGAACAACCATGGCTGCTTTCATTTTTCCCCCTGCCCGAAACATGATTACAGAGAGCTTTATGCTTTGTTCAACGCTGAGGTTTTCCAGAAGGCTTTCTAGAGGTTCATTCAGGTCTTCTGTCCAATTGGCCATGAAAACTTTAAGAACAGAAAGTGACTTCACGCCGACGAGTTTTGTGCCCCTGCGGTTGAGGAAAAAAATGAAACAAAACGCTGCGAAAATGCTCACAATTAGGGATGATGCAAAGAAGAGCCAAGTTGAAGGGGCAATGACATGACCCCTTGTTCCAGCTATTAAGACTACTGGCACAACGTATAATCCCGGCTGCAAAGCAGTGTAGAAGATAATCCTTCTACTGCTAACGAAAGAGATCGCTGAAGAAACTAGCAAACGGAGAATGAGGATGGCACATAAGCCTAAAAGGGAGAGTTTTAACCAGAGAGCAAAATCGTTAAGGAAAATGTAGCTGAAGTCTCCGAGAAGAATGAACACAATCCATAAAAGGTTGGAATAAAGGGAAAGAGCCGAAGAACGTCTCAAATTAAGAACAGGGTCGTTTCTAAGACCCCCTAGATTAATTGCAAAATCAGACAGCATCGCCAAAAGAAAGAAAATAACTCCAACAACCAAGCCTAGCAGAAGCCCATATGAAGAGGGAAGAAGCGGCAAAACAGCAAAGACGCCCACAAAAAGGCATGCTACGAAAAGCATGCTTGTCAGGGTCCCATAAGAGGGAAGAGTAAATAGAGAGGAGTAACGTTTCACCGCCCTGTTAATATAGTCACTTAACTCATCTGCGGAACCCAAACTAATGCCCCTTTAGGCTTTAATCGTAACTCAACGGAAACTAAAAAGGTTACTCAACGTTCGCTCATTTCTCTGCAGATCGATACACGAGAAATCACGCTTCAACAATGTTTAGTAGAGCTACGAGACCTTAAGATTTCAAAATTTACATTAATTATTGCAGAAACATCAATTCAAAGCCCGATTGTTTCATTGAAAAAGCTCAAAAAAGCTGGTGACACTGACCTGCAACGGTGTGAAACTTAGCGACTATTGTATATTAGCATGAACGGTTGGAATGCCGCTTATGAGATAAAGTTTTAAGCTTGAAATCAGTGTAAGATTCTGCTGGTTTCCATGTCGGAAAGTGGTCTCCCACCATCTGTGTTTCACATGCTTGAAAAGAACGTGGGGCGCAGAGTCTCGGTAATTTTAGGTGCTTCTTATGGCTTTGAGGGCAAACTAATAGCTGTTACTCATGACCCGCCGGGGATATGGCTGTCCGACGCCGATGCAATAATCTTGCGTGCAACGATAGCTAAGCCGATACCGCAGGTTGTTGGGAAAGAAGACCGAAGTGAGGTATTCATCAACCTTAACTCGGTTCAACGCATTGAGGTTCTACACGAGAATAAATAATTTGACTCTTCCGCAAACTGTTTTTAGAGGTGCGGGTGCGCCTCGAGGGAACAGAGTGAGAGGAAAGTTTCCCGCGTTGTTAAGTGTCCCGCACCAATAGCCCTTTGGGGAGCAAGAGGAATATAAGAATATTCTAGAAGATTGTTACATAAGACACTCAGATTGGTCCTAAGAAGACCCTTGCAAGAATGACCGTAATTATCAGAGACGCCGTCAATGCAACAACGAGTTCAGGTCTAACCTTGACACCCTTGGTGTCTTCTTCAAAAAATCGAAGCAAACCAGCGCTTGCTGAGGGCATAGGGGCGCTTTCACTTTTTTTGGACTTTCGACTCAAGGCGTCCACCTTAATATTGCAGGAATGATAGGAAGATTTCCACTAATTAAACTTTCCTTATTCCAAACTTTTATCTTGCCAGACCTTAATGAATACAGACGTGAAGGTTTGTACATGAGCTCACCACGCGAATATTATGTTAAAACGTTAGATCTGCTTCAGCAACACCACAAATGGTTTCGAGAAACAATTCCGCTGATTGCAAGCGAGAACATACCGAGCCCTGCCGTGCGAGAGGCGCTTGCAACAGACTTCGGAAACCGCTATGCAGAGGGCTGGCCTGGTGAACGCGTCTACGCCGGGTGCCAGTACATCGACCAAGTTGAACTCTTATGCATAGACCTTGTAAAGAAACTGTTCAAAGCGGAATTTGTGGATGTTCGCCCAATCTCAGGCGTGGTTTCCAACTTGGTTGTCTATACTGCGTTCACCGAGCCTGGCGATGTGATGATGGCCTTGTCAATTCCATGTGGAGGGCATATTACTATGGGTAAGAAAAAGCTGGGGGGCACCGCAGGCGCAGTGCACGGCTTGGTAGTGGAATATCTTCCGCTTGACTATAAAGAGTTAAACATTGACATAGACAGAGCCAAGCAGAGAATTGCAAAACTGGCAAGAGAGGGGAGAGCGCCAAAACTTGTCATGTTTGGCGCCAGCGTTTTTCCATTTCCTCATCCAGTTAAGGAGTTGGCAGAAACGTTCCATGAGGTCGGCGCAACCGTTGCCTATGATGCAGCCCACGTGGCTGGTTTGATTGCTGGAGGCTGTTTTCAAGACCCCTTAAGAGAGGGAGCGGACGCCGTCACTTTGAGTACTCATAAGACTCTGTTTGGTCCACAGCATGGCGGCGTGCTTTCATGGGAAAGGCACGCGGATAAGATTAAGCGGGCAGCCTTCCCGGGCATGATAAGCAATCATCACCTTCATGCGTTGGCTGGAGTAACCATAGCATGCGCGGAAATGTTAGAGTTTGGAGAAGAATATACTCAGCAGGTTATCAGGAATTCCAAAGCTTTGGGTCAAGCACTTTATGAACGGGGTTTTAACGTTTTGGCAGAGCATAAAGGCTTCACTGAATCCCATGTGCTGCTTATAGACATAACAAAACATGGCGATGGAGGCACTGTTGAAGGCCAGCTGGAAAAGGCTGACATCATTATTAATCGAAACCTGTTACCATGGGACATTAAGGAAGGCCGGCACTTCATCAATCCAGGTGGAATAAGACTTGGAACGTCCGAGATTACAAGGCTTGGAATGAAAGAGAGCGAGATGGAGGAGATCGCGGAGTTCATTAAACGAGTGATAATTGACAAGGAAGACGCGGAAAAAGTGAAAAGCGACGTTACAGCGTTCCGAAGAGACTACCAGAAGGTGCATTACTGCTTTGAAAACGCCACAGAAGCCTACGAATACATTAAAATCCGCTGAAACCATGATTTGAACCATAGGACACAACAACAGGTCTCAAAAAACATTCCTAGAAATGTTGAAAAAGCATAAAATCGAAATCCTAAATGATATACGTCACTGTCCAAAGTGTTGTCATCGCAGGTTTATATCAGCCTATCTAGAAAGCGAAGACGTAAAGGTAGCCCATATAGTCGCCACGGGGCAAACAAGCCTCCTCAAGTTTAAAATTTATAACCAGCAATAGGTGGATAGGAAGGCTCAGTACCATGAATATTCGTGAATTTCAAGATATGATGCGGCAGATCTATTTCCACCATGACTCAAAGCGAGGAGCAAAAGGAACATACTTGTGGCTTGCAGAGGAAGTTGAAGAATTAGGTGAAGCCCTTAAAGGCAACGACAAGAAGGCTTTAGAAAAAGAGTTTGCCGACGTTCTCGCGTGGTTGGCATCACTGGCAAACGTAGTCGACGTAAATTTGGAAGAGGCAGCTATGACGAAGTACAATCAGAGATGTCCCAGATGTAAGCAAGTACCCTGTAAATGTGCCAGAAGTTTTCAACCCTAACTAGGAAACCTGTTCAGACAAGACTTTGTTGTCCAGCGCCAGTTAATTCCCACTGGAAAGGTCTTTTTCCTTTACGGGCAACAACTTTCTCGGCTTCAAAAAGATGCAGGTGATGAAGCGCCGCCGCATAGCTCATTCCAGTTTCTTTTGCAATGGTTTTGGCGTTAGACGATTGTTTTTCCAGAAAACGTGCAATCTTTGAACGAGCTAGTAGTCCTAATTGGACATTTCTTTTTTCAACTAGGAAGGCTTTTGGGTGGTGTCTTTCCTTCATTTGGGACTCCTCAAACTATTTTTGGTTTAGTCAATAAAGTCTTTGAGGCTTATCTGTTTAGGTTTTTTGCCTTCAAAAAGAGAGTTAATCTCCTCTTGCACGAGCGTTAGGCGTTGAGCATAATAGTT
>Ga0114925_10001088_pt1 | contig 13030 bp, 9 predicted proteins | sample SumtaG_2_FD_87287 | JGI IMG/M metagenome (GOLD analysis project Ga0114925, IMG submission 87287) | Deep subsurface microbial communities from Indian Ocean to uncover new lineages of life (NeLLi) - Sumatra_00607 metaG | ecosystem: Environmental > Aquatic > Marine > Oceanic > Sediment | place... | reverse complement strand
GGATAGTTGTCCTTCGGACTCTGGCAAACTATAGATTTCATCTCCTAATATGTGATTACTTGATCCCTTACCGTCATAGTCACGTGTACAATTTGTTAAGTAATAAGGATTAGTAGAATCATAATAATAATATATTTTTTCAACACCTACGTCATTACTTCCTATGTACAAAAATCCCTCTGTATCAAGAGGTGCTTTAGGAGTTATTTGAATAGTTTGTTGTGTACTATTAATAGAGGCAGCAAGTGTCCCAAGTATAGGATTCATCATCACTGTAATTTGTGAATCTCTTGCTTTTAAACCATCTGACAACATACTAAACAGTAGATGGTTATCCCAAAACAATTTAAATGCCATATTTTATTTCCCTTGAAAAGTAGTAATCTAACCCTTGAATTTTAAATAATATCCAACATCACAACTGTTTAAGTTCTGTTTTCATATTATCTTTCCTGTAAAACTTTCGTTACTTTTTTTGCTAAAACAATATCTTTTTTAGCTATTTTTTGTACAAAACCTTTTATACCTATTTTTTTCTTAACTTCTACTATAATGTTTCTCTTCTTTTTTAAACCTGTTGGTATCTGTTTAATTGTTTCTTGCATAGCTTCGCCATTTCTCTTTATACCTACAGGAACAGCTTTCGCAACAAAATGATCCAATTCACCACTAGACAAAAGATCCTCAAAATTAGCTAAAAGTTCTTTAGCTGCTTCTTTTCTAATACTTGTACTAAAAACAGGTCCCTTAAATTCTTTAGCGTAAGCTTTTGCTGCATAAGCAGTCAAATTAATAAATGATTTAAGAGCTAGATTAGTATCATATTTACCTACTAATACTTTCTTAATAAGATTTACAAGTATTGGCGAATAAGCTCTTTGATATATACTTGAATCATTCATTACATAATCATAAATTTCGGAAGCATCGTCCGATAAACTTGCATAAAGAGTAGTAGATTTAACTTTTACTTTATAACCTAATGCTTGTGCTACCTCTGTAGCTAATTTTTTGTCTTTTTTATACAATGCTTTCAATTCTCTTTTCATATTATTTCCTCGTTTTTACACAAATATAATCCTAGTCGCTTCTCAAAAGCTCCTACAATACGTATGTTTACCTATTTTGACATTTTTAGATTTTAACTTTGCTTTTATCTTATCAATCCAATCTACTATGTCTTTTTTACTAGTTATTCTTAACCCTAACCTTAAACTATGTACTTTCATATATCTATTTTACCAAGAGCCAGATTTCTTTTGTTTAGTTTTATCATGCGCTTCCTCCGCTCATTGTTAAACTAACTATCCCTTTAACCGCCATATGTATAGGGCCAACGTATACTCCAGGTCTTAAAGGGAGTGTTATATCTACCCGATCCACACCTTCAACATTTTCTATTGCTTCGTACAGATTGGACAAATAGAAATCTTCTCCTGGAGTAAGTATATCTGCTTGAAAAAGTGTATCTATAATAGCTAAAACTGCTGTTCTAACAACAGATTGTACAGAACCAGTAGCTACATAAACTGTTGCTATTATATTAACTGATAGTAAACTACCATCAAGAGTGGTTACAAGGTAACCTTCACCTGCACGAGGTTCTAAATAGGTAAGAAGTGCTGCTTTTAGACCGCTAGATGTAGCAGTAGCAAAACCGTTAGCGTCGCTTGTCCAAACATACAAACTTACAGCATTATCCACTTGACTTTCTAATCCTTTAGATTTAACTATTGTACCATAGGTAGAATCAGTAAATCCGTTACTCAGGCTTTCGTAATCTTCTGAACTTACCGCACGATATGCTGCGCTGTAAAGTGCTGATGCTCTATCACGAGCTATATCTAAACTTTCTTTATTACTTCCACCGGATGCTGCATCAGGATTAAGCACTGTAAGACTTACAGTAGAACCGCTTACATTTGTTACAGTTCCGGAAATTTTATTTATAGTTTGTGCACCAACGTTACCATCTACTCCGCCACCTTGCGTATAAGTTGCAGTAGGAACAGCGTTAAGTAGAGGAATTTTACCATTTACACCGTCGCCAAATTTTGTAAGAGCTTTGTCATTTGCTTGTATTGTTAAAGTAAAATGTTTATCGTTAGAATCACTACCATAAAAACTATCTACTAGTGTCCATGTCTCTTTACCACTTCCCTCATTAACTTCTACTATAACGCTTGTGTCAACAACAGGAGTAAAAGTCAATTCTCTTGATTGATCTGGAAGGCCAGTACTTGCTGCAAGGTTTTCACTTCTTGTTTGTCCCTGTGCTGCGGGAACCATACGACTAACTATATCGCCTACTTGTATCCACACAGGTATTTCCGTAAAAGTTAAAACTCTTCCAGATATATTAGAAATAGCTAGTGATTCGTCTGCTGTTTCATAAACTGTAGATTTAACATATAAAGAGTCTCCAATTGCATAATCAAAAACATTAGAGACAGTTATCGTTTTATTTGTACTGTTGTACGCTAAAACTATGGTTTGGTCAACGTATGTAAAGCCACCATATAATATATAATTAGCATTTGGAGTATTTGTCTCAAATATAAAAGGCATAGCACCACTTGTTGAATTTTTTAAATTGTCAGGGATAACTACGTTACTTCCACCAATAACAGCTGCTCGTTCTATTCTTTTTACTGCATTTCCTATAAGATAAGAATAGCGAGTTACTCCGTAAATAGTAACGTTATTACCTATTTTATAATTAACAACAACATACTCTGTGTTTGTACCATTATTAAGTAACATTACGTCTTTAGAACCGTATTCTGACGCATCTGTTAATAGAAAACTTTGTGTGTTTTGTGCAGTTATTAGGCCAGCTAATGTAGTATCTGCTGCTGAGTCTGTGGTAGTATATGGAGTACGCGAATATATAAGATCTACGCTTGAAGCCGTTACATTTGCCATAGTGTATGCAAGGCTATTGCATAGATTAATCATACTTTCTCTTTGCGTACAGGTAGGAAGTGTTAATTGGTTTGCATGCTGATCTTCTGTGTATGCCAGCATTTCCGTCATACCAGTTAAGAGCTGAAGAATGGTAATGCCGATGTCGGATTGATTCATGTCCGTCCATTCTGGCGTGATCTTACTAATACGCTCAGTTATAGCCGATAGAATGTCTGCATAATCACGTTCTATATAAGAAAAAGTACCTAAACCTGCCATTTTAAATTCCTCTACCTAAGTTTAACTCATTTTTCATATATTTTCTCCAATTCCACAATTCCAATTTTATTTTTATTAAAAAAAGTATCTAAACCTACCATGTATACTCCTTCTACTGCGTTTGACTTTGCTTTTTCTTCTTAGCTATTACATCTACTTTGCCTTTGCCTATTGCTTTGGAACCATGTCCTATGTCTATCCATTTTAAAACACCTTTGTCATTCTGCATGAGATTACCTGCATGAGTATCATGGTAACTAATTCCTTTAGTATACATTTCATCTAGTCCTTCTAGTGCTTCATTTAAAATATTAATACCTTTGTCAGTTTTTGGAAAAAGTTGAAAAATCTTCTTTGCTGGCCATTTCTCTGTCAACCAAAGAAAAAATCCAGCAGTTAGGGGAGTTTTAAGTATGTTAGGCCATATTGTATCAATCATTTTCTGTTTTTTCTTTATATCATCCTCATCAGGTATCAAAATAATACCATGTGCTATAAGGTTTTTCAAGTTACCTGCCTTTTTGTAGTGATCGGATAACCTTTTATAATAAGGCATGTTGTTACTAGAAGGCATAGGAAGCCTGTTTATCATACTTGCTGAAGATCTATCTATTTTAGATAGTTTCTCTTGCTTAATAAAATATACACCGTCTATGTCTTTAAGCTTAAACACTTTATCTATGCTAACAATATGTTTAAATTTTTTATCTTTAATTTTAGCGGAAGTTTCTGCTTCTACTTTATCTGTCGTAATCTTCATAACAGTAGCAGCTTCTGGGGTACTAAATACTACACCGTAACTACCTCTATTATCATCTATTCTTTTACCTATTTTTATACCTTTTTCTTTTAATTTCTTTTTTATCGAAAGCAAATGTTTTAGTAAATCACTTTTATCTTCTATCTCCAAAACTAAAGCAGCATATACTTTTTGTGCTAGTTTTTTATCAACAGTTAAAAGTTTCTGTATAATAGTATACATATATTCTCTCCTTTCTTAAAAAGATATTAGCCCTCACAAAATCGTCAAGTAAATCTACTGCTTTTTAAAAAACTTCGTACTTTGCTTTCAAACTTTTTACATAGTTATAAAATGCACAAGCTTTTTTATTTTTTAAAAAGCTCGTTTTTCATAATTACTCTGTGATTTATAATTTAATTAAATATTTATCTAAGTCTCCCATTACCTTTATATAGTTTTGTGTTATTTTTTTAAATTCAAAAAGTTTTTTGTTAACATCTGCCGGTAGTTTAAAGCTTTTATCATTAATAGTTTTAATTATAGAAAGCAAAGGATTACTTAGTTTTACAATGTTCTTGCTTAAATTTTTATGTATAATTTTAATGTTTTCATCTTTATTTCCAGCAGTTTTCCCTTCAACTTGTTTTTGCTTAACATTTATCTTATACCCAAGTACTTTAGCTGCTTCTATAGCTAATTTCTTGTCTTTCTTGTATAATACTTTCAATTCTTTTTTCATAGTTTCTCCCCATCTTCAAAATATTTGATTATTTATTGATAAGATCATAACCTAATAGTTTTTCAAATATTTTTTCATCTTCTTTTTTAGGAAGAGAGATTACATCTAAAAGAGCTAACGCTGCTTGTTGGTATCTACGAAAATCTTGATTGTACTTTTTTATTTTTTTATAAAATTTTTCTGGAAAATTAAATTGATTGCAGAACTCTTTCATATTCTGACTTTTATTAATTGCCTTGAATAAATCATATTCAGTTGGTTTTTCAAAAGGTCCCGTTTTAAACTTATTAAGATCATATTGTTTAATAATTTTTTCTATTTTTCCCATTATACGATCTGTTTTTTCTATTAAAGAATAAAGTTTATTTTTTGCCTTTTTTTCGTCAAGTGCTACTACTTTTATCTTATACCCAAGTACTTTAGCTACTTTTAGAGCAAGCTTTTTGTCTTTTCTGTAAAGCTGTTTAATTTCGTTTTTCATATCTTTCTCCTAAATATCTCTTTAAAATAAATAGATCATTTTTAAGGTAGAATTTTACTAATAATATAAGCAAGATTAGGAACTCTAATTATATCACCGACTGTCAATTCTGAAAATGGGTCTAAAATATTGTTTGCTAAGGCTATTATCCACCATAAATTTATATTTCCATAGTGCAAATCAGCAATTTTGTCTAACCTTCTAGTTTCTGAAAACTTTACAGTGTAGAACGTGTCAAGTGGATTTTCTTCTATGGTAGGTACTTTCCATACTCCATAGTAAAAACTATCGTCTGGGCCTTCGTATATGTTTGTATGTTTATAACGAGAAGTTTGTAAAAACTTTTTTGTAATATTTTCCACAGGTAAATCTTCTGCCATTGTTACCTCCAATCAGGATATATATGATTACCTACGTAATAATCAAACATATTATTGTTTGATACAAAAGTAGGAGTAGGTTCTGGTTGTGCATACATTTTTAAAAGTTTTCTTCCAAAATTGAAATCCCATTCAGGATAGTCTTCATCTTTTTTCTTACGTGCTCTTATACTTACATAACCATACATAGAACCTTTACCGTGTTTTTTAATACTCATTTTGTACCCAGTTTGCTGCTCCATCCATTTAGCAAGTTCTTTAAAATCTTTTTTTGTCTCAAGTGTTTTTGGTCTACTACCTAAAATTTTAGCTACTTTAAGAGCTAATGTTTTATTTTTTTTCTGAAGTGCTGTTATAATTTTCATATCATATCTCCGAATAATTTAATACAAGCTTATCATCTGCAACAAATCTGATAATTTGTGTGTTTAGATAGAATGTGCCATACGCTGTTGATCCAATTACTATACGGTATGTTTTACGAGGAGTACTAAAAGTAGTAGTATCCGTTGTTAGAAGAATACCATTACCGTATATTTTTCTTTCGTTTTCCGAACTATCCCACCAGAAGCATACACTACTTCTACCGTCTGATATGCACTCAAAAAATACCCAATTAGTACCGTTATATACGTAAGCACATGTTTCATCCGTTACCCATATCGCTCTGCCTTTTGTTGGACTTTCATAAGTCCAGGCTATACCATTCCACTCAGCTATCTTGTTAAAAAACAAACCAAGTTTAGGAGATTTTATCATTATAAGGTATCGGTCGCCGGTAGATGGATCAGTTGGTAATTCTACTATGTCTTTGTCAAGAACTGCTTTATGCCATTTTTGATACCAATTTGTTTGAAACTCATAATTTGTTGTACCATCATTTATGATAAGACCAAGTTTACCACCATTGTAATACCCAGCGAATCCTGAAAGGTTATTTCTTCGAGTATCAAAGAAATAACATTTTCTATTATGCGTAGCCATATATTCACATGCTACTATGCCTTTAGCTAATACCATATTTCTGTTGCTTACTACTAAATTGTCTGCTTGTCTTTTTCTATAAACAGGAAAAGTTACCATGTCTGAGTTAACAAACTGTGGAAGTTCCATAGTAAATGTAGCATTTTGTCCTGGAGATAATGTACCAAATACTATACTACCAGCACATGATACTGCATTGTCAGGAATATCTGAAACATGAGCTACTGCCTGGACATCAATTGGTGTAGTAACTAAACTATCTACTAAATAGTCTTCACTACTTACTGCAGATATTATATTATTGCTTGCATCAAAGAAAAGTAATCTTACAGTTGCACTATCTAATTCTCCTGAATCTACTTCAAGACCATCAAGAATTTCCATAGATAAAGTAATCTTAGTGTTAAAAAACATGCCTTTAGCTTTATCAGCTATACTGCAAACTCTTGTTCGTAATTCAAAATTACCGTTGTAATTAAATACTTTAATTTGCCATGATTTAGCAAAATCATATTTAGTAGTACTTATGCCTTTGTAGTTAGTAATTGGGACATTAACTGTCCACCCGGTAGGAATACTGCTGGTCATGCTATAAAGTCTTATATCTACTAAGTTATTTGCTGCATCAGCTATTTCTACTATATAAGGTTCAAGTTGGTTATAGGTTTGCTTAACGAATGTTCCATCTTTAGGGAGTAGCCTATCCCCGCCCCCGGAGTAAGTCATATCTCTACCACGTGTTAAAGGATAAGAGTTTAAGAAATTCATTTCAAGCTTAGGTTTCAGTTCTTCAACCATACTTTCAGTTATTACTTCTGGAGGCGCACTTTCCACAAAAGCAGATACATCAAGAGGTGTAGCTACGTTGGTATCAATTACTTTCTCCTCCATAACAACTTCTCTAGAAGGACTAATCATTGTTACCCTAATACTAAGATTATCTGTAAATGACGGATTAGGGAAAACAACATAAGATATATAGTTTTCGTCCCAATAAGAAGAGCCATTAATAATAGTATTTGCAATAACTGTTTTACCGGAATAATATTTTGATGTAGTATGCAGCAATTCCACTAAGAAAGTATATTTATCAAGATCAAAAACTGGAGGCGTAGTAGTTGCTACTTTTGTCGTTGTGCTACTGCTTGTGGTGCTGCTTGATGTAGAGGTACTGCTGGATGATGAGGAAAGCGTAGAACTTGACGAGCTAGATGAAGAACTGGACGTGCTACTGGATGTGGATGAACTGGATGACGAAGATGAAGAACTGCTTGTGCTGCTTGACATTGTAGAGGAACTGCTTGTTGAACTGCTTGTCGTAGATAATGTTGATGAAGAACTGGACGTACTGCTGGATGAACTGGATGAACTGCTGGATGTGCTTGAGGATGATGTCGAACTTGACGAAGTGCTTGTTAGGCTACTTGAAGATGAGGAAGTGCTCGATGTACTCGATGTGCTAGAGCTACTCGATGTGCTGCTGGAAGATGAGGAAGTTGATGATGTGCTCGATGTGCTGCTGGAAGATGAGGAAGTTGACGATGTGCTCGATGTGCTGCTGGAAGATGAGGAAGTTGACGATGTGCTCGATGTAGAACTTGAACTTGATGATGTAGACGATGTGCTGCTGGTGCTTGAAAATGTGCTGGAAGTACTTGAGGTGCTCGATGTGCTTGATGTGCTGGAAGAAGTTGACGATGATGAAGTGCTTGATGTGCTAGAAGTTGACGATGTACTTGTTAGACTTGAACTTGAAGAAGACGATGAAGATGAGCTGCTAGAAGTTGACGAGGTACTCGATGTGCTAGTGGAAGATGAAGATGTAGAAAAAGTTGATGAAGTACTGCTCGATGTGCTCGATGTGCTAGAAGTGCTTGAAGTGCTTGATACCGATGAACTTGAGGAACTTGTGCTTGAACTTGACGAAGATGTAGAGGATGACGATGAGCTGGAAGTGCTTGAAGTACTTGAGGAAGTTGATGATGAACTTGAAGATGTGCTGCTTGATGAAGATGAGCTACTGGTACTTGACGATGAACTGGATGTGCTACTGAAAGTTGACGAAGATGACGATGTGCTGGAAGATGAGGAAGTACTCGATGTACTGGAACTACTTGATGTGCTTGAGGATGTGCTCGATGAGCTGCTGGTACTGTTGGAAGATGATGAGGTGCTGCTGGTACTAGAGGAGCTAGAAGTGCTTGATACTGTAGATGAAGAACTTGTGCTTGTGCTTGTCGAAGATGTTGTCGATGTAGAAGATGAAGTTGAAGTGCTTGATGAAGAGCTAGTGCTAGAACTTGTAGAGGTAGAACTCGTTATATCGCTTTCAGCTAATAATACTCCTGAGCAATCTGAAGCAGGAGTAGCAAAACTTCTAAGTATAGTTCCAGTCATTTTGTGATGTACATATATCGTGTCCTTAGAACACGTTACCATACATCCGCCCGCACAACTCACACCTGTTGGGTGAAAAGCTAAATCAATAGTAGATAGTATATCTTCACTTATACCGTCATGAATATAAACTTTATCTTTTGTATTATCTACACTAACAAGATTGCCATTGCTAACAGATATCCCCCATAGACCTTCTGAAGGAGCATTAAATTCTTCAGTAATTGTAGAAGTTTCTCCGTCATGAACATATATTTTATTGGATACAAAAGATCCACCTATAAGATTACCGTTATAGTAGACTATTCCTGTATATTTTTCTATAACTTCATAATTCCATAAAATGTTATCTGTTATTCCAATATGTTTATAAACAGTCTTTGATTCATAATCTATACTGAAAAGATTTAATCCGTCAGAATCAAGCCCATAAGGTGTTATATTAGGACTTGGAAAATTATCCTGAATAACTGGAGATATATGTTTATGAACATATATTTTTTGTGTTGTTTTATCGCAAGTAATCAAATAATAAGGTAAAGTTGTTACTGTACTTGATGATGTGCTAGATGAACTACTCGTTACTGTACTTGATGATGACGAAGAAGTGCTGCTTGATGTAGAAGATACTGAAGATGAAGTACTCGATGAACTTGAGGTGCTTGAGGCCGTAGAGGAAGAAGTGCTCGATGTGCTGCTGGAAGATGAAGAAGTGCTCGATGAGCTTGTAGTTTCGGCACCTTCTGTATATTCTTCAGTAGAGGCGTAAAATCCTGTAGGACTAGATCCTCCGAAAGCAGTTCCGGTTGATTGTAAAGCAGAACCACCGTGTTGATTTCTTTCTTGATTCAAATCATAAGTTGAAGACCAACTGATTCCATCATATTTTTCTGTATCTTTTAGACGGGAACCATTATAACCACCAAAATTAAGAGCTGCATCTACCGTACCTGAATTAGCTGATCCGTTTTTACCAACTAAAAGATTTCCAGCTACAGACCAAGATACACCGTCCCATTCTTCTGAAGCAGTTTCATAAGATTCAGCAGCCGTAGTTCCACCACAGTTTAAAGCAGCAGCCGTTGTTCCGCAACCGCCCATATAATATTTTGCTGTATTAATACTAGCTTCAATAGACCATACACTTCCATTGTAGCTTTCTGTTCTTGAAGATTGAGTCCAATGTAATCCACCAAAAGATAAAGCTGCGTTTTGAAGACCGCAACCTCCTAAATATCGTCTTGCTGTATTTAAGCCTCCTGAAGTAGACCAAGATGTTCCGTCGTAATCTTCTGTATTGTTCACGTAAGTATTAGTCCACCCACCAAAGCTAACAGCAGCAGCCGTAGTACCTGCGCCCCCTAAACCTCTTCGAGCTAAAATTAACGAATTTATGGTAGACCAACTAGCTCCATTATATTCTTCTGTAACTGATGTATTTACTGGAGTAGAATTTAGGCCTCCAAAACTCAGACTAGCTGTTTGAGAACCGCATCCAGCTAAATCATACCGTGCCTCATTTAAATTTCCAGTTACTGTCCATCCCGGCCCCGTTGTTCCCGTTGTTCCCGTTGTTCCTGTCGTACTGGAACTACTGGAACTAGAAGCTGTTGTGCTTGTAGAACTTGTGCTTGTCGTAACCGGAGGTTCTGCAAATTCTTCTGTATTGCCTGTTATTGAATCATAACCACCGCTAAAATATAAAGCTGATGAAGCAGATCCGCAACCTGTAGTATCAGAAAAGGCATTGTTTGTATCACTCTCACTTGACCAGCTTGTTCCGTCAAAAGATTCTGTCTTTTTACTATATGTTGTATCATACCCAGCAAAGCTTAAACCAGCAGACTGCGCTCCACATCCACCTAAACCGTAACGTGCGGTAAGTAAGTCTGCTTCCGCTGACCAGCTTGTTCCATCAAAAGATTCTGTTGTAGCTACTTGTCCCGATATATAACCACCAAAAGTTAATCCAGCAGAAGTGCTTCCACATCCAGCAAGCATACGGCAAGCTGTATTTAAAAAATGAACATTCGACCAGCTAACACCATCATAACTTTCTACGTTAGCAAGTTCAGTGCTTGTATCCCATCCACCTGCACTTATTGCTGCTAATTGTGTACCAAAAGCAGCCATACTTGCCCTTGCTTTATTTAATTCTCCATTTAATGTCCAGCTAATGCCATCATACTCTTCAGCAGTGCCTACTTCACTTGCGCCATCATTATAACCTCCTACAGACAATCCAGCAGATTGAGTGCCTGCACTACCTAAAGAGGTTCTTAAATTAATTGCGTCATTAACATTTGCCCATGACGTACCGTCGTATTCTTCTGTTGTTTTAAGTATGTTATAAGCATTATCTCCTCCACAAGAACAAACAGCGGCATCTTGTACTCCGAAACCCACAGCAGCATATCTTCCAGTATTTAAACTATTAGAGACTACCCATTCGGCCAACGTTAATCACCTACCTTTTTTTATAATTTTGTTATACGAATCTTTTTTACAATTTTAGATTTTGTTACTAAGGTCTGTTTTAATTTCTTGTCTTTCTTTAGGATTTTTACATTTCATTCTTATTGCCTCATTAATTGAATATGCCCTACTACGGAATTTATAGCTGAATCCTGTTCAAAACTCATTTCAAAATAATTAGGGGATGTTGTTGTAGTTGAGGTGCTTGAGGTGCTTGAAGATGTGCTGCTGGTACTCGATGTGCTGCTTGTCGTCGATGTACTTGAAGATGTGCTGCTTGTCGTCGATGTACTTGAAGATGTGCTGCTGGTGCTTGATGAAGAGCTTGTGCTTGAAAAAGAAGAACTTGTGCTTGAAGATGTGGAAGATGTGCTCGATGAGCTGGAAGTGCTTGAGGTACTTGATGTGCTTGATGAACTGCTGCTGGTGCTCGATGAGCTTGATGAACTGCTCGATGTGCTTGAGGATGAAGTTGACGAAGAAGAACTGCTGGAAGTGCTTGAAGAAGTGCTTGAGGATGAAGTTGACGAAGAAGAACTGCTGCTAGAAGATGAGCTACTCGACGAAGTTGACGACGAAGATGTCGTGGATGATGAACTTGAGGAAGTGCTTGATGTAGAACTTGTGCTGCTGGAAGATGAGGAACTTGAGGTAGATGACGTGCTTGACGATGTAGAAGATGAGCTTGAAGATGATGTACTTGATGAGAAACTTGACGAAGTTGACGAACTACTGGAAGTGCTCGATGTGGAAGTTGAAGATGTACTGCTACTAAAAGTGCTCGATGAAGATGAAGTGCTTGAGGTGCTCGATGTGCTGCTGGAAGATGAGGAAGTACTGCTTATGCTGCTGGAAGATGTGCTTGAAGATGATGTACTCGATGTGGAAGAAGTGCTTGAGGTGCTTGATACCGATGAGCTTGAAGATGTACTGCTACTAAAAGTGCTCGATGAGCTTGAAGTTGAGCTTGACGATGTGGAAGATGAGCAGGATGTGCTGCTGGAAGACGAAGATGACGAGGTACTCGATGATGACGTACTTGTGCTGGTGCTCGACAAAGTTGTCGAACTGCTTGAAGTACTCGATACAGTAGAGGATGTGCTGCTAGAAGATGTGCTTGATACTGTAGAAGATGAACTGCTAGAGGTAGATGAACTACTTGATATCGTACTGCTGGAAGATGTGCTTGAAGATGATGTACTCGATGTGGAAGAAGTGCTTGAGGTACTTCTGGTGCTTGAGGAAGAAGTGCTCGATGTAGATGTACTCGATGTGCTACTTGAAGATGAGGTGCTTGATACCGTCGAACTACTGGAAGATGTGCTTGAGGTACTGGAAGTGCTTGATGTAGATGAAGAAGTTGACGATGAAGTTGACGATGTAGAACTGCTGGAAGATGTGCTTGAAGATGATGTACTCGATGTGGAAGAAGTAATTGAGGTGCTTGATGTAGATGAAGAAGTTGACGATGAAGTTGATGATGAAGAACTGCTGGAAGATGTGCTTGAAGATGAGGTGCTTGATACCGTCGAGCTACTGGAAGATGTACTTGAGGTACTCGATGTACTGGAAGTGCTTGATGTAGATGAAGAAGTTGACGATGAAGTTGACGATGAAGTGCTTGAAGTGCTTGAAGTGCTTGAAGT
>Ga0114925_10001087_pt1 | contig 13034 bp, 11 predicted proteins | sample SumtaG_2_FD_87287 | JGI IMG/M metagenome (GOLD analysis project Ga0114925, IMG submission 87287) | Deep subsurface microbial communities from Indian Ocean to uncover new lineages of life (NeLLi) - Sumatra_00607 metaG | ecosystem: Environmental > Aquatic > Marine > Oceanic > Sediment | place... | reverse complement strand
TTAAATACGTTGGGCATTAACAGCGTTATAGAAGAGGATGATATATGTCTCGCGATGATTAAAATCATCACGGAGAACCTCGATAGAATACTCATCCTTTATTTTGACGAGTTAGAGTCTCCATACAGGATGCATGGAGAAGTTGCGGAACGAAAATTCCTTGAAATTTTGAAGAGATTATATAATGAAGTTAAAGGTTTAGTAATCATTGTTGCTGCACTAAAGGAGATTTGGCCAAGGATTTTAGAGATTGCTGATGCACCTCTTAGATCAAGGATGGAACCCGAACAAGAATTAAAACCGTTCAGTCTAAACGATTTGAAAATCTTTTTTAGCAAAAATATGGAGGCATTCTGGGATGAAAATAACTTAAATGCTCCTTTATATCCGTTATTTCCTTTAAATGAAAAATTAATAGAGATGATTTTCGAAAAAACAAATGGAAATCCACGAAATTCAATTAAACTCTGTAGAAGATTCATAGATAAAATAATTATGGAAGAAATGACTATAGAAGAACTAATGGAGGCTGGAGTAGATATAGTTGCAACGGCAAGACCACCTTCAGAAGTAGAAGAAATTATAGATTTTTCAAAACCACGAGAAGTAATTAAGAAGAAAATTGAGGACATATTAGCTGAAGAAGAATATACTATAGATGTAAATCCTCAGTCAATAGCTGGTGCGGCTTTAAAATGTATTAATATGATTGGAGAAGAAAAGACGAAAGAATTTAAGTCCCGGATGGAATTTAAATTTTTATTAGGTAAAAGAACCCAAACTATAGCAGCAATGATCGAGACTGAAGGGAAAAAATGGGGATTAGAAATCCCTTCTTGCAAAACTTTTGAGAGAAGTGCGGGTGTTGCTGGCTATTACGCCGTCAAGCGATTAAAAGATGCTATGGGTGAAAAAGCAATTGATGCTGGAATTTTAGTTGTTCCTGAGGGGACTGGAGGTGCTAAGTATGATATGATATTTCAGCAAAACCCGGAACTCCATAAAATGGAACTTAATAATGAACTTGGAGAAAAATTAATTGAAAATGCGTTAAAATACCCAACTAAAGAAGGATGGGAGATTGCAAAATTTATTTGGAGTGATATTGGCGAATACACGCCACCTATAATTGAAGAACCTGTAGAAGAATCAAGATAAGGTTCTATTAATCAATAATTTATTATTTTATTTCTAATAATTTAAATTTTGTTTAAGAGATTTTTCATATCGCTATATCTTTTAATCAAATCTTTCACATTTTCTAAAGCACTCTTACAAGAAACTTTTAATTCTTCTAAAGCTTCAATAGCATCGTTTTCTTCGAGGTCGTTTGCTTTTTGAATGCTTTGGTCTATTATTGAAATTGCTCTATTAAATTTAATATCTAATGGTCGAGCATCAAGATCATCTAATAATTTTTTTAGATCTTTATTTAGGACTTCACGTTCTTTGAAGTAAATAGGCAAATCTCCTACTTTTTCACCCTTATTTTTTAAAATACTAACCATTTCCGTCTCTTCGATTTGATTTGCTAATTCCGCTGCTTTTAGATAACCTTTTTTTGCTTTTTTATAGAGTTTCTGTTTATAAAATTGTTCTGCTTCTTTAACTGCGGTTGATAATTGATCTGGTATTTTTTCACCTAATTCAATCCATTCTCTTGCCTCTTGAAGCTTCCCATCATCAAGCATTTGTTTAGTTCTTTCATTAATTTTTTCTTGAATAATTTTAGGTTCTTTTAATTTTTCCATCAGACTTAATATTGAGCTTAAAGTTTCTTTTAAGTAATTTTGCATTTGTCTCCTATCTTTAGTGAAATTTTGAGCAATTTTTTGTTCAATGTTTTCAAATAAGCTTTTTAACGATACAAGGTCTTCATCTTCTTTAAGCTGAAAACCAAGGAAGAGCTGTTCCTTAATTGATCCCGCACTGATTTTACTTGAATAATATCTATTTTTATCTTTTTTATAAGTTGCATCTATTAAATCTTTTTTATGTTTATCTGAAAGATTTTTTAACGCTTCAGGTACAACTTTTTGAGAACTTAAATAGTAATCTGCTATAATTTTTGGACCAAAATTTTCATCAATCTCAAATAAAAAAATTCCTGAGGGGGACACTTTACAATTTCACCGTTAATAAGTATTTATCTAAAAAATATTAATTAATAAGTATTAATAAGTATTTAATCTTAAATTTTTATTTGATCTTAATAATCAAGGTAATATCTAAAAAATAATAGCTTTTTATTCATTTTTTTTTTTAATCTTTTTCAGACCTTCTATAGCTTTCTTTCGGACTAAGCTACTCTCATCTTTAAGTGCTAAGCTTAGAGCACCAATAGAAAAAGGATGATGTAGATTTCCTAATTCATCGGCAGCTTTTTTTCTCACATTCTCATCGGGATCATTTAAAAGGATATAAGTTAATACTCCCAATACATTTTTATCCCCGAAGTTTCCTATAGCATCTACAGCTTCCTTTCTCACATCTGGCGATGGATCTGTAACGGCTGAAATCGCTAGATCTTTTACGATTGAATCCGAAGAATTACCGATAGCTTTAATTTCGCTTAAATCTTTTCCGCAATACTTGCAAATATTATGGGCTAATTGCAGGATTTTAGCACAACCCGGACAGACTCTCTCTGTATTGAAATCTATATTGAAATCTATGAATATTTCACTTTTAATTTCGTGTACAGCTTCAGTTGTTTTCACCATTTCAGAGAGGGGACGAACGGGAACCTTGAACAAAACTGCCCCCCCTCCTCTAGTAAAACTATAGGAAAGTCTGTATTTACCAGGAGATAGATTAAACCTATTTGGAACGATCAAAGTAAAATTACACGCAATTGGTATTGGTTTGTTAAAGACATCATCAGAAAGATTTACATGATGTTTTCCATCTATTTCAATTTGAAAATCACTTGGGTATATTTTTAGATTGAAAACAGGTTTTCCTTTAATTTTAAATTTAATTCTTTTTAAAACATCCATCAAACTCTTTTTATGATTTAATATTAGAGATAGCTCAGGTGGAATGTTAATTACAACTTTTTCATTTGATACAAATATACCTAGTAATTCTTTAAGCCTGCGATAAGGATTTTTAGCTATCATTTATTATCACCTATAATATGATTAGTAAAATCCGACTTTAAATATTTAATGTTGTTTTTTTGAAAAGAATATTAATGCCAATAATGCTGATTTTTATGCCACTTTTCCCGATAGACCTAAAAGCACTATAAGACGTTGGAAGGCACAACTTCTAAATAAAAAGAAAGATTAGCCCGGTGAAGCAAACACAAGAGAAGAAAGACAAAACTCTAAATTCTATTAATACCTTATTAGGAATTAATTTAAGCTGATGCTATCTATATTTTTTAATATTATTTCAAAAAAATTCATATGTGAGTTCGTTTCAATTGAAAATTGATGATACTTACTGCGAGTGTTTTGAGGGTCTCTGTGTACAGCTCCAAGTGACTGCTCAAGACGAAGAATTTTTATATAGAGCTGCAAATGCTTTCACTGCACTTCCCTCAACGGTTTTTGGAGATGCGGAAGGGGGCATCGTAAGATGGCTTACCAAAAAAGAAACTATTGACGGTAGATTAGGAGCTATAGTTCAATTATGGATTACAGGAACCTCCAAAAAATCTACGGCAAAATTCTACGATCAATTAGGACGAAGGATGCGACAAGGTATTCTTGTTGTTCCAACTACTGCAGTTTACGATTATTATCATAAAGATGTTGATACTAAATTTAATATGATGAATAATGTAGGACATTGCGGAGATGGGTACGAAGAAATCACTGAAAAATTTAATCGTAAATTGATATCTATTCCTATAATGATGGGGTACGATTTTTTAATTGAAGAAGAACTTAACTACGCTAAAGGTGTTATGGGGGGAAATCTATGGTTATTTTGCGATTCTGTTGAGTCTGGAGTTAAAATTGGAAGAGAAGGAGTAAAAATTATGGTAGAGCTTGATAATGTTTGCACGACTTTTGATGTTTGTTCTGCAGGATCAAAACCAGTACCACCAGACGCTAAATATCCAGAAATTGGTCCATCTACTAATCATCCTTTCTGTCCGACGTTAAAAAATAAATTGTCTCCTGATGAATTTAAAGTGCCAGCAGGAGTTAACTCAATTCCGGAGCTTGTATTTAATGCTCTTGATATAGACACTTTAGAAGAAGCAATGTTAAAAACGATTGAAGGTATTGCTGATATGGACGGCTTAATAAAAATCTCTGCCGGTAATTATGGAGGGAAATTAGGGAAATATAAAATATATTTACGAGAATTAGGATTAAAAGAAAGTTATTTTACGTAATGAACGACTAGTCTTTCAAAGAAAAATTATTTTTTTTCTTCAATTCTAATCATTTATTTATTAAGCGTTAAAGGATCTTTTTTAATTTTTATCCTATTCTTAAAGAAACTAAAATCAGTATACCATTTAGTATACTTTTCTACAAATACCCGGTCTATTTCCTCTAAATCTATATCAGCATGACTGCCTCTATCACCGATATATTCTACGAAAAGATTTCCATCCTCGTCGTAATGAGGAAATAGTGCATCATCTTCACCGTTAAATTCTGTCATTGGCAAAAAACCGCCTTTTAAAGCTGATTCCTTATCAAAATTGGGGGATAGACTTAGCCATTTTCCATTTATATAAAGCTCTCCATAGCCATGACCGTAAAACGCTTTAGTTCCCATTAGATCTATGACTCTTTGAGATATTTTGTGATTTATGATGTCTACAACGTGTACTCGTGCTGGAATGCCAACTGCTCGAGCCAGTGTAGCTAATAAAATAGCTTTCGATAGACAAAAACCATGTCTCCTTCGTAATGTAGTAGAGGCTTTAAAATTTGAAGGGAATTTGGGAAGATATGTCAACATATTATACTTTATCTTATCTCGGACAAAATAAAAGAGTGCTACTGCCCTCTCTTTATCATTTTTTAGCCCTTTAGTTATTTCGAGCGCTTTCTCTTTCACGTATTTATTGTCAAAATTAAAAAATTTAGAAGGCTGCAAATATTGCTCTAAATCCTCCATGATAATTCAAAAAAATTGATCGTTTTATAAGATTTCTATTGGGGAAAAGTTAAAACTATAAAAATATAAAGAAAAAAGTTATAATTACACAATTGAGTAAAAAAGAAAAAGTATTTCTATATATAAATAATAATTTTTAAAATTGGTGGGATAAAATGGCAAGCGTGGATATGATTATATGGTTAGGTTGTTTGTTTATTTTGGCGTGTGGTTTACTAATTGATTCACTTTATTTTTTTAGTTTATCTGCAAAGAGAGACACACTAAAAACTGTTAAAAAATATTACAGATTAATTGCGATTTTTTTATTAGCTTTAAGTTTGTGCGGATTTCTTGATCTTTGGTATGCATATTATCAAAGATATTTAGGTATCCAGGAGGATCCATTACCGCCGGCTTCTGCGTCTTTCGGTACTTATTTTTTTGTGATTACAACATGTTTAATGTTCTCATTTTTCGCACTAACTAGAACTACCGAAAAATATGTTAAACAGAGCAAATCGATGATTCTAACAAAAATATTATTTACTTGTTTCTTAATTTCGTTGGTTCCTTACGTCACACCACCAGAAATAACAGATATATTGGCGCCCCTAATATATATGGTTTATCTTCCGTTTACGCTAATAATTTTATATTGGGGAGTTTTTTATCTTAGGTTAGGAGCAAAGAGCGAAGGTATTATTAAGAAAAAGGCTTATTTTACTGCTTTCGGTTTAGGAACAATTTTTCTAGGGATTTCAGGTGATATAGTAATCAGAGATCAACTATGGATAATAGAAACAACCGGGTACTTGTTTCCAATTATATTTGTTATAGGGGGTATCATTGGCATACCGCTCTTATTTACGGGATTTAAAAGAGAATAAAATTTATAAAGTAAGATCAAATTCGGGAGGATATATCACAATTCCCTCTATCCCTTCTAAAGCGCCAGAAATAAATCTTCTTGTATTTCAGAACGAATTTTTATCATGAATATTAATTAATATAATGATTTTAATGTAAGAATCAATATTTGATTAAATTTTTTCCGCTATAAAATCGATTATATCTACTACTTTAATTTTATCTTGAAGTTCTTGTTCCATATCATTCAACGCATCTTTTAGGTTTCCCACACAAAATGGACAACTAGTTACTAAAACTTGAGCTCCTGTTTCAATTGCTTCCTTAATACGATCTTTTGAAATATCTAGTGCTAAATCAGGGAACTGGCTTTTAAGTCCACCACCAGCTCCACAACACCAAGCATTATTACGATTTCTTTTTAGCTCAATCAACTCTATTCCAGGTATTAAAGAAATCAACTCACGTGGAATGTCATAAAGTTTCATATGCCTTCCTAAATGACATGGATCGTGATATGTTACTTTGATTTTAGAGCTTCCCTCAGCTTTAAATAGAATTTCATTGTTTTTTAGCATTTCAGTCAGTATTTCTGTAATGTGTTTTACTTCGAAAGGAAGCTCTTGTCCTATTATTTCCGGATAATCTTTCTTTAAAGTTCTATAGCAACCTGCACAGGGGCTGAATACAATTTTAGCCCCCATTTGTTTAAAAAGTTCTATATTATGCTTGACTTCTTCCTCAACAGCCTTGAAGTCCCCTATTCTCATCGCAATTGAACCACAGCACCATTCGTCTTTGGACATCGCAATTTCCTTTCCGGCTGCTTGGAAGATTTTCATCATGTTTTTTAATGTAGCTGATTGCCTTAAGGGCATTGTGCAACCTCCAAATATCGCTAGATCCCCTTTTTCTTTTATATTAGTGAATTCTGATGCCCATTCAAATTTCTTAGCTTTATCTTCGCCGTAAGGGTTCCTCATTTCAGTATTATTCATTAATTCGATTATTTTTGCATGTTTCTCCAGAGGTGCGCAGCCAGCTTCAACGAGATCTTTTCTTAACGCGTTCCACACTTCCACATGATCAATCCACTTAGATGTGTTTAGTACAATGTTCTTGTTATGTGTTTGGTGGCAAACCTCTGAACAATTGCCACATTCCGAGCATTGATATACAAATTCTGCCAATTCTTTACTAAGCGGAATTTTCTCTTCTAAGATGCTTTTGAGAACATTCATCCTGCCTCGTGAAAAATATATCTCAAACGCAGCATCCCCTAAAGCTTCCTTTATAGGACAAGTTAGATATCTCCCCACTGCTGGGCGTATGGCATATCCACAATCCCCACAATTCATGCAAGACATAATTCCTTTCCATTGCTTCTTTAAATTTTCTAACTTACTCATTTTCTTCCTCATTATATATTTTTAGATTAATTTGTCTAGATACATTTCCAAGAATCCACGATAAGATGGTATTCACAATGCTCATCGGGGATTTTAGATCTTGGATCTTTACTCCCTTCTACTTTAATAACTTTCCCTATAATCTCTACTTTATCAGAGCAAGATATAGGGTTTCTTGAATATATGATTATTTGAAATCCATCCTCTAAATCAAAATAATTCATAGATGGATGAGTTTCTATATAAGTCTGAATGTGTTGCCACATAATATTGGAAATTTTTCCTATAATTTTTATTGAGTTTCCTTCATTTTCTACTAAATATTTTCTTGTTTCTTCATACAACTTATCAACACTTCCATTTATTTGAGGTTATTCACCGAGAAAAAATTTTCAATCAATCTCAACACCTTTAGTCCTTAAATTTTCTAAAATTTTCTCTACTTTTGAACTGGGATTATCGTGTATTGGATTCCCATCAATTTGTAAATTCATAAGAGCGTCCAATTTTAAAATTGTCTCTGGAAGGGATTCTAAATTATTCTCATGAAGCCATATTTCTCTAAGCGAAGAAAGCTTGCCTATAGATTCGGGAAGCTCAGATAACTGGTTTTTTGATAAAACTACACTCTCAAGACAAGTAAGATCCCCAAATGAGTCAGGAAGACTCGTAATTTTATTCCAACTTAAATTTAAGTCTTTGAGAGATTTTAATCTTCCAAATGTTTCTGGTAGGGTAGTTAATTGATTAGATGAGATATATAAATTTTCTAGTGATTCTAATTCTAAAACTATTTCGGGAATTTGAGTGAAATGATTATCTTGAAGCATCAAAGTTTTAAGTGATTTCAAATTTTTTAAAGATTCAGGAAGGTTTGAGAGTTTACCATTATCTACGGCTAACGTTTTAAGATGTGCAAGATTACCTATCGATTCAGGGAGACTTTCTAATTCTGTAGAGCTAAAATTTATCATTTCGATAACAGTAAGCTTTGTAATTGCTTCAGGGAAAGTAGAGAAGGGATATTTATGCATTGTTATATGTTTAACTCGATGATCTTCAGCAATAAATTGTAATGGTACAAACATATCAAAGGCATCTGGTCGAGAAGTAGATTTTAAACCTACTTCAGCCTCTATTTCTTTAACAATATCAATTTCAGATTGTAATAACTCACTTTCTCTAAATAACACAATTTCATCAGGAATTTTAAACACACCTCATCATTCTTTTTCGCTCCAAAAATTGAATTTTCCTCTACTTAAAATGAATTTCGGGTCAATAATTTTCTTGATCCCTTTCATTAAATTATAAAATGATTCCGAATAAGCGCCAATGTCTACCATTAGTCGGCTCATCATTTCGCCCATCATATACCATTGAACGCCATGCTTAGTGACTCTTTCAAGTAAGGATTTCCATAATTTGAGATTCAGCTCATCTATAATTTCATAATGTTTTCCATTAAGATAACTGTGAAAACTAGCAAATCCGCAAGTTAATTCAACATTGTTTCCATCAATTAAAATAATTGGACCGCTCGCGGTAACTGGGCGGAATCCCGCAATATCTAATATTTTTTTTATATCTTCCGAGTTTTCAACGTCCCAAGCATCAAGATCTCTTAAAATCGCGGAGTATGCTTTAATAGGAGTAAAGCATTCAGCGGTTAGTGGTTCCATCGCAGGAACTAAACCCCATAAATTATGATATGTTTGCCAATGACCTTGTTCAGTATAATGCCATTTTGCGAAGTTACCGTCGGAAATTTCGGGTCCTAAATCTTCTGCTTTTTTACTTATGATAATATTATCTAATTGTTTGACTTTTTCATCTAATTCTACTTCAGAATTGGCTTCCACAGTATAAAAAAAGATTCCTCTTTTTCTTTTTAATTTTTCCCAAAATGGAAATAACCCTTGTTCGCATCCGAGCCGTACAAGAAGATCCATAATATACATTGCATCGTAAACATCGATACCTTTTTGTCTAATTTCAGTAAAGATTTGAGCAGATACTTCATTAGCCTTTCTTGGCAATAAATAAGTCTTATAGTTTGCAAACTTTGGCTTTGGAAATACTTGTAATGATACTTTAGTTTTCACGCCATATATTCCATTATCTCCGCAGAACAGCCCTGCTAAGTCTGGACCATTTCCAAATCTATTGAACGGTAGTTTTGAATGTATATTTGCTTGAGAACCCGTTTCTATAATATCTCCTTGGGGTAGAACGACTTCTAAAGACACCAATTGATTAGTACATGCCCCATATTTCGCACATCCTCCACCGCCAACGGAATGATGGCTTATTCCTCCTCCAATAGATGCTGTCATTCCAGAACCGGGACCCATACAACCAGTATAAAGACCATAATGTGATAAATATTCATTTACTTTTCCCCATGAGATGCCCGCTTCTACTGTTATTATTAGATTATCTTGGTCTAAGTTTAGAATATGATCCATTCTTTTCATATCGAGTAATATACCCCCATCTCCAATAGGTTTACTTCCCCCAAATTCGCAAGCACCTCCACCCCTAATCCAGATGGGAGTATTTTCTTCATTAGCAACTTTTAGGATTTCAGAAATCTCTTTCGCATCTTTGGGACGGATAACTATATCGGGAACGCCATGTAGTACCGGGTCTACATTTCTCGAGTATGCGTGCCTTATATAAATATCATTTGAAATAGTCTTTTTAGATACAATCTTTTCTAATTTTTGATATAGTTCGGACATATTAATACAATTCTTTTTTAATATATTTTAAACATTTTTCTTATTTCTTTTATTAATTAAATCTTCTTGGTATTCATTTAATACTTTTTCCTTAAATTTCTTCCACCCATAATAGGCAAAAAAACCATTAGCCGTAAATAAGAAGGATACAAATATTATCCCTAAGAATGAATTTAAATTTGAAAAAGTATCATAGAAAAACGGATCCATAAAACCAAAAGTGAGCATAAAGCTTAGTTTGGGTTTGTACCAGATTTTAAATGGTTTTGTGGAGTCTTTACCGTTGACCGCTTCATCAAATTCATCCAGAAATTCGTTACCGTAATATTCAAACACACCATCCCATTCAGGATCAGAACCTATGGTTAAGAACATGAAAAGAGAAATCCTTGGAACGCCGAAATGTTTCGCAATGAGCGCTTCCTTAACCAGATTATCGAAATTACACTCGATATCCCTATAGCACTCACCATAAATAGCATCATAATAGACACCTAGTTTATCATGATTTTCATATTTTTCCTCTAAAGCTTTTGCCATAATATTCAATCGATTATATGTAAAATAGAGTCCACCATCAAGATAATACCCATATGGTGGATTTTCATATGGTAAATCTCGATAAATCATAGGAGCATGCTCATCCCACTCATCCGAATCCATATCAAGTGCCAAAATCTTAGTTGTATAATGTATATCATAATCTCCATCGAACACATCTGCGGCAACCTCAGGAAAATATACTGCGGATAATTCGAAATCTTTAGCATTATCATTCTTCAATCGAAGAAATCCTCCCACATTTCATAGGATTCGTCATGTCTCTCCTTATTTGGTGAGCAATCAAATTCTGGATCGGGTATTGGAGGTTCTATATCAATAGTTAGTCCTTTTACATTTGTGAGGTTGTTCTCTTTCGAGACAGTAATAACATCTTTTAAAATCTTAATTATGTTCTTTGTATTTCCATCCCAAATAAAGCCACCAGGACTGGCACCTGGAGCAAAAAAAATGGTGATATTAGGATACGTATTATTGTAATGAGTATAAGTATTTAGAAATTCTTTCTTTCCATCCTTATCATTTAAATCGGGTATACAACCCATAACGAGAATAACTTTATGTTTATTTAAAGCATCACCCATAGAAGTGGTTACATTACCATGACACCCAAAAAGTGCAAATTCTACTTCATAATCTTTAGGTTCTATTGTTATAGGGATTTGAAGAACCCCTGGAGTTGCCAGAATTACAAGTGGGATTCCCGTTAAAGCTAAAGAAAAAATAATTATTTTTTTAATTTTTCTACCTTGATTTGTTTTTGAACTATTTTTTCTATTTTTATATCGAGAATACAGAACATATATATTTGACATTAGAGTTAATGCTCCTAAAATGCACAAAGAAATGAATAGAATTATGGATATTTCATAAGCAATTGGAAAATAGAGGACAACCAAATCTGGACGATAAATTGTCAAAAAGACTATAGCTATAAGCAAAACCAGTATTGAAACTAAAGATACCGTTAAAATCAGATTGATTTTTTCAGTTCGGTTAACTATATTTCTTTTATATTTGTGTCTAAAGTAAAGGACATATATATTAGTAATTAATGTTAATAACCCCCCTATACACAATGAAATGAATAGAAAAAAATATAAGACATAAGCAATGGGTAATATATTTAAAAGACTAGTATAATTAATGATAGCCATAATATATATCATTAAAGCAACTATTACATTTCCAAATAATGTTAACCCCGGTTTAATTAGATTTATTGGATCATCAGTGAAGGAATAAGCAAAAAAAAGTCCTAAAAATAACCAAAATAATATCGTTAAGAGAATATCTGGCCAAAATATTAGCATATGAAAAGATATTGCGGTAATAATTATTAATGATATTATTAAACATAAAGAAGATCCAAGAATTATTTGATTAAACTTTCTGATCTGTGCTATTCTTAGGTAAATATTAAGTTCTTTTTCGACAGATCCTTTGTTTTCTTCTTTTAGTACCATATTTCGTTCCCAAAAACTAACTTTCTTTAATCAATACGTCTATAATTCTCTATAACTTTAGTTTTAATTTTTTTCCATCCATAATAGGCCACAATACCATTTACTATAAATAGAAGCGAGATATAGAATATTCCTAAAAATGAATTTAAATTTGCATAAGCATCAAAAACAAAAGAATCTAAATGACCAAAAGATAGGAAATAGTTAAATCTTGGTTTATACCATATTAGAAATGGTTTAGTAGAATCTTTTCCATTTATCGACTCATTGAATTTATCTAAAAAATCATCACCGTAACTATCAAACACTCCACCCATCGAATATCCATTTTCAACTACGGTAGTTAATAAAAAAATAGTGATTCTTTTAACTCCAAAATGTTTCGCGATGAGTGCATCTCTAACTAGAGAGTCATACCCTTTTCCCGCAGGTACCCTGTTATATTGAACTGAATCCCGATTATAACAAGTGCAGTTTGTAATCCCAAGGTAAATACCCATTTTATCGTAATCGCCAAATTTTTCTTTTAGAGCATTTGCCTGAAGATTCAGCTGAGTATAAACCCAATAATGCCCTCCATCAGCATATCTTACTAGCGGATTCTCCATAGTACCGCCGTATGGTTTTTTTCCCATATACATACCGCGATAACTCATTGGTGCATATTCATCAAACGCGTCTGTTTCTAAATCAAGGAAGGAGTATCTTCTAATATAATGAAGATCAAAATCTCCATCAAAAACATCAATACCTGATTCAACATAATTTATAGCATTCAGTTTTAGTTCTGGAGCATTATCATCCATCCAATCGAAGAAATCATACCAGATTTCAATCGACTCGTCATGTCTTTCTTTATTTGGCGTAGAATCATAATCAGGCATATATCCAAAATATGGAAAATATGGGGCTTC
>Ga0114925_10001086_pt1 | contig 13040 bp, 7 predicted proteins | sample SumtaG_2_FD_87287 | JGI IMG/M metagenome (GOLD analysis project Ga0114925, IMG submission 87287) | Deep subsurface microbial communities from Indian Ocean to uncover new lineages of life (NeLLi) - Sumatra_00607 metaG | ecosystem: Environmental > Aquatic > Marine > Oceanic > Sediment | place... | reverse complement strand
CCTCGTCGGTCCATTTGATGGGGAAGTGTCGCTTCAGATGCTCGGTCACGCGCTCTGCAAGAACGGTGTTCGGCAGCAGGTCGTAGATCCCGGTGAGAACGGTGATCTTCTCCTTGGTCTGGGTGGCGAGCCCCGCCCCCTTGGCAATGTCCTTGACCCACGCGATATTTTGCACCACGTTGTCCGTGCTCGGGCCACGGTAGCGGAACACTACCTTGGCATAGTCAGGAACCACATTTACTGCGTGGCCGCCGTCGGCGATGTAGTAATGTATGCGGGCGGTGGGCAGAATGTGCTCGCGCATCATGTTGACGGCGACCAGGAAAATCTCCGCCGCCTGCACAGAGCTGCGGCCGTCCCAGGGTGCCTGCCCGGAATGGGCGGTGGTGCCCGCCCACTCGATCGTCAAATCCATAGCGGCTGTACAGTGAAAGTTCATAGCGGCGTTAATCGGCCCCGGATGGTGGTGCAGACAAGCATCCAGGCCCTCGAAGGCGCCAGCCGCGGCCATGTAGTTCTTGCCGGCCAGCAGCTCCTCGGCCGGGCAACCGAACACCTTGATCGTTCCGGCGATTTTCTCCTTCTCCATGTGCACTTTGAGGGCAATTGCGGCTCCGATGGCGCCCGAGCCGATCAGGTTGTGGCCGCAGCCATGTCCATTGGTGATGCCGTCCTTGCGCGGCGTTTTCGTCGGCACCGGCTCGTTGCCCAGGCCGGGCAGCGCGTCGAACTCCACCAGAATGCCGAGGACCGGCGAGCTGCTCCCCCAGGTGGCGATCCACGAGGTGTCTATGCCGCCGATCCCCCGGTCGCTGATCTTGAATCCGTTCTTCTCCAGCACCGCCGACTCGTAGGCAGAGCTCTGCTCTTCCTGGAATCCAAGTTCGGCGAAGGTCCAGACATTTGACGCCATGTCCCAGATCACATCGGCCTGGGCGTTTACTTCCTTTTCAAGTTTGGTGTACTCGGTCATTTCTTTTCTCCTTTTGTTAGTGGTTTCGTTTACGTTTTACTGCTGATATGAATCGTTGTTGAGGCGCCCCCGTCAGGGAGCGCCCGCCGGGCTTTCACGAAGAAAAAACTACTGCGCGTGTGCGGCCTGGGCTGCTGCGATCTGCTTCTTCACCGCATCGAGGTTGAAACTCGCCCCCGGCTGCATCGGCGGATAGTCGATGGCGGTTTTCGCCAGCTTGGCGACTTCCTCCTGCATGAACACGAAGCGCCAGAACTCACGTCCGTAGTAATGCTCGAACGACATCCAAGACTCGCCCGGTCCGAATCCTAATCGCTCGAACGGATCGAGGCGAAGGTTGGTCATCTTTGGCCAACCCGGCTTCACCTGCGGTCCCAGCCAACCTTGAGGCATAGTAAGCAATTGATACTTGATGTCGCCGAGCCGAACGGCCGCAAGCTGCGACTGGGTGAAGTACCAGAGCTCGTTGCGGGTCGACTTGCCACCCTTGGTCAGCATGTCCGTCTGGTCGTAGCCGTCCAGGTGTACCTTGAAGGTCTTGTCTCCGAGCTTCTTGCCCTTGAGCAACTCCTGTTTGATATTCGGATTGCCCGCGGCAGCAACGAAGGTCGGGAACCAGTCCATGCCCGACATCACGCCGTTGATGACCTGGTTCGGCTTCACTTTACCCGGCCAGCGAATGACGGCCGGCACGTGGAAGCCACCCTCTAACGCCATGCCCTTTTCACCCTTGAACGGTGTATTGCCACCATCGGGCCAGGTGAAGGTTTCCGTGCCGTTATCCGTTGTGACGATGATGATCGTGTTGTCCGCCACGCCCATGTCGTCGAGCTTCTTCATCACCGAGCCGATGATGTCATCGAACTGCACCATGCCGGCTTCCTGGATGGTCCAGCTGTTCTCAGGCGTGATCAGAGACTCGTAATGCGGGGAGAGGTACGTAAAAACGTGCATGCGCGTCGGGTTCAGCCAAACAAAGAAGGGTTTGTCGTCCTTTTTGGCATTTTCCATGAAGTCGGTGGCAAATTTCAGGATGTGGTCGTCCACGGTCTCCATGTTGTACTTGATGCCTTCGGTGGGGTGCGGCGGCAACGGACCTTCGTCCACGATCCTCTGCTTGCCGACCTTGCCCCAGCGCGGGTCCACCGTCGGGTCGTCCGTGTCGGTGGCCCAGGTGTGCAGGATGTTTCGGGGTCCCCCCTTTTCCTTGAACCCTACCGGATACGTCTTGTTGAACGGGTCCTGCATGGCATCGAGGTGATAGAGGTAGCCGAAGAACTCGTCGAAGCCGTGCAACGTGGGCAGGAACGGGTTGAGGTCACCCAGGTGGTTCTTGCCGAATTGCCCGGTGGCATAACCCATATCCTTCAGTACGGTGGCAATCGTCGGAGCTTTATCCGGCATCCCGATCTTGGCGCCTGCCTGGCCGACCGTGGTCATGCCGGTGCGGATCGGCAATTCGCCGGTGATGAAGTTGGCCCGGCCGGCCGTGCAACTTGCCTCGGCGTAGTAGTCGGTGAAGATCGCGCCTTCGGCGGCCAGCTTGTCGATGTTGGGGGTTCTACCCGCCATCAATCCACGGTGGTAGGCCCCGATGTTCCACATGCCGATGTCGTCACCCATGATGACGACGATGTTGGGTTTTTCATTTGCCGCGAACGTCGGACCGGCAGTCAGTACGAACGCGACCATGAACGCAAAAACCATAAAAAATCTCGTTTTTTTCATTGCCTTTCTCCTTTCTTTAATTGGTTATTGGCTCTCTTTAGAGCCGTTTATTGTGATCGCCAATGCGGTTTTTACCAAAAACTTGACCGGCCTTGCGAAAAACTTATAATCTATCTCCACGTTCGCTCATTCTCGGAAATCACTGTCGACAGAAAAAAACGTGCCGCCATTTTGTACTGCCTCGACCGCCGTTATTAAATTTCCGGCTGATGAACGCTTTAAAAGGTAACCCGATGCCCCTAAAGATCTGCATCTTTCCATAACTTCTCGTTCTTCATTGTTACTTAAAACGATGAACTTTAGCTTTGGGTCATGTCGATTCAGCAACGCTGCCACATTCTGGGCCTGGGTAACCGGTAAAGACAGATCCACAACAACAAGGTCCGGATCGAATCGGTCCAGCGTGTCTATCAGTGATTTATCATCGGACACCATAATGACCGTGTCGAATAGGGTTTCCAGCAAGTCCCGTATGCTTTCCACCAATGACGGATGTCTGTCTGCTATGAGCACACTGGTCTTTTTCATTTTTCCTGTCATGACTCAGAATTTTGAACCTGGCAGTTCGTTTTATTCTCAGTGAGAAGCCAAAAAAGGCTTTATGCGCATATTCGTTTAGATTTTAGGACAGTGGAATAAACAAATGCCCCAAAAGAGTGTATGGAATTCGGTCGCTGCATTGGACATATAGAGCGGTTGGGATACTTATTAAATTCCAACTCCTTTGAATCAACAGTAATGATGTTTAGGCATCCAGTCAATTCGTAAAATTACGTATTTTTGAAGGAAATATTACGCAATTGTGATGGCGGAAAATACGTATTAGGACAGGGGGATAGATAAAACGGGTTTTCCACTAGGCTCCAGCCAGCTTGGGTGCTGGCCTCTGAAATTGAAATGATCTTGGATAATTTTATCTGCAACACATCCCTTAAATGAAAGCGATACCCTGCTTAATGGCATATTTGACCAGATCAGCAGTGGTTTTAAGGTTAAGTTCCTGCATCATATTATATTTATGCCTCTCGACTGTTCTTACAGAGATGCACAGGATGTCGGCGATTTCTTTGGCTGAATGACCCTCCGCTATAAGCTGCAGAACCTCCTTTTGCCGCCCGGTCAGCTTTTGATAGAATACATTCTCCCCGGGTTGTGCTTTCTTATAGGATTGTATCAACTCCCCAGCTATTTCCGGCGTCACATAGGTTTTTCCCATCATCGCATCATTGATGGCTGTGACGAGTTCACGCGACGCGGAACGCTTAATGACATAACCGGATGCGCCGACTTCAAACGCCAAGGCGGCAAAACTGACATCCGGATGCATGGTGAGAAAGACGACTTTGATCCGATGATCTGATTTCTTAATTTGACGAACGGCTTCAATCCCGTTGAGCAATGGCATGGAAATATCGGCAACAATAACGTCGGGACAGAGTCTTTCAGCCTCCTTCACCAAAGCCCTTCCGTCTTCCACGGTTCCGACAAGGTCATACTCAGGCTCAAGAAGGCCCTTCAATCCCTCAAGGAAGATCCGATGATCATCCGCCAACAGGACACGAATCTTGCGCACGGCGTCCCCCTTTCCATTTTAAGTTTTGGAATTCGGAATTTGGATTTAAGGAATTCTGTAAATTTAATAAAAAAGATAGAGCGGAGCGATACAACAAATCCGCAATCCCTGGCCCAGACCTGATTTATTCGTGTCATTTTTGTGAACTCCCACGCATAACACTTTCCGGTTGGTAGTATATAATCGAAGTAGTGGCGCCTCCCCATCCCGTCCCGGTATCGAGACGGGGAGGGCGGGCCGCAATCCAAAATCCCCATTTGTTTCATACCTCATTCCGTGACTCTAAAGGTACTGCCAGCTTAATAGCCACCCCTTTACCGGGTTGGGATTCTATGGATAGATCGCCTTGGATCAAACGGGCTCGCTCTGTCATACTGGCAATACCCAAGCCGGCATTTTTCGTATTTGAAGCGGGATCAAATCCGATACCATTATCTTTTATCAATAAATGCAAGATATCATTTTTTTTGGAGAGCGTGACTTGAATAGCCGTGGCCTTGGCATGCCGTACAATGTTTCTCAAACCTTCCTGCAGGATGCGATAAGTACAGAGGGAAACCTCTTTGGAAAGAAATTGAAGCGTGCCATCCAAATCCAAGGTTACCGGGGTTTCTCTCAGCCGGGCAAAATTCTTGCATTCGGTTTCAATTGAGCGGACTAATCCTAAAACGTCCAAGGTGGCGGGATGGAGCCGGCGAGAGATCATATGAATGTCAGATGAAAGCTCCCCTATATCCCGACCGATTTGCCTCAGTGTTTCCCTGACCGGTTCCGGTAAAGATTCATTTTTCATCTCCAGTTTGTCCACCTCGATGTTCAAAAAGGCCAGTCTTTGGGTAATATCATCGTGCAACTCACGGGCGAGTCGTGCGCGCTCGGCCTCCTGGGTGGATAGAAGTTTTGTGGCGAGCATCTCTGCTTTTTCCCGGCTCGCTTGAAGTGCATCTTCTGACTGCTTTCTGACGGTTATGTCGCGGTTGCTGGCGCGAAAGCCCAGGAGACTGCCCTGATGATCAATAACCGGCTGGCTGGCATGTTCGATCCAGAGGATATCCCCATCCTTGTTTTTGATGCGGAATTGAACTTCATTTAAGGTCAAATCCCTTTTAGAGTCGCACACATGTTGATCCCATATTCCACAATCTTCCGGTACGATAATCTCCCGAAAAAGAGACGGGTTTTCCATAAAATCCTGCACGCTATAGCCACTGATACGGTAACACGAAGGGGATACGTATTCCAGCGTACCGTCCAAGTTTGCCCAGTATTCCCAATCGTATGTAAAATCAGCAACGGTTCGATATTTTCGTTCAGCCTGACTTAGTTTTTCATCTGCCTGTTTGTGCTCTTCTATTTCGCGTTGCAATTGTTGGTTTGCTTTTGCCAGGTCGGCGGTACGCTCTGAAACTCGCTGTTCCAAATTATCGCGAGCTTGCTCCAAAGCCTCCTCTGCTCGCTTTCGCTCGGTGATATCCTGGATCGTCCCGAATGTACGCAAGGGGATGCCGGCTCTATCGTAATCGGCTTCTCCCTGGCCCCATACCCAGCGTACAATGCCTTCGGGGGTCAGAATCCGATATTCAAATTCGGCTTTACCATCGCTTATTAACGACTCTCTCATTTCCTTATGATACCGTCGATCTTTTGGATGGATCCGCTCCAGAAACGTTTCATAGTCCAGCGGTGTATTCCGGTCGGGAAAGCCGAATATGCGGCAGGCCTCATCCGACAGGGTTATTTTTTTCCCCCGGATGTCCAATTCCCAATTGCCGACGTGAGCGATCGCCTGGGCTTGTCTCAGATTCTCCTCGTTTTCCTTCAATTCTCTAAAGAGCAGATTGTAGGGTTTGGTTAGACCCGTCACAATCAGAGCCCTATAAATGAGAATAAACGAAACAATCTTGAGATAGTGGCCGATCAAATTAGAAAATCCATAGGCATGGACGTAAAACGTGAAGGCCAATTCCGAGGCGACCGTGATAATGATGGATGCCACTAATAACCGAAAAACGTCCGGATCGAATTTTTTGCGTTTTTTGAACAGCAACCAAATGGCGCCGACAAAAATAAGCGAGATGATATACTCACTCATCTTCTTGAATGCCGTCAACCCGGCTCCCTCAACAAAGCATGTAGGGAAAATGCCCCAATGGAAAATGGATCCGAGCAAAAGGGCAAAAACGGCGGCATAGATAAAAATGATGAAATTGGCTCTCAACTTTTTGCCAAATAGCAGAGGGGCGATAAGCAGGGAGAGGCTTTCGATGTAGCGAGCGGCAATCCATAACTGAGTGGGCAGATTGGTCTTGTATCCTTCGAATACACCCATACCCGCATAAGCGAGCGTGTGGAGTGCATCCAGGGCGCCTATGAAAAGATAGGCGATGCCCAGGAACAAAAGATAGCTGTTGTCCAGGAATCGACGTGAATTCCAGGCAAGCATGAATATGCCGATGGCAACGACAACGCTGAAGAGTTCAGCGATGCTGTGGAAGAGCAGGTAGCTGTAAAGGCTCGTAAGGTAGAGCCCGAACAAAAGCAAAATGCCAAAAAATATCCACAGAGTGCTCTTTTTTTCAATCATCGATCCTTCCCTTCACAGAGAAACTAAACCATAATAAATGAAGCCGCCCCGCGGCTTGCTGTGGAGGGCTCCATTTATTTCACTTTCCTTGATCCGCCCTCGTGTTCCACCGCCAAAATCGGTAGGTGCAATTCATAGAGGCTGTTCAATACCCCGAACAGCGCCGCCTGATCCCTCAATTGACCAACCAGCGTCGTCACCGGCACTTGACCGGCTTGATTGCTTTTTTCGATACGCATCCCCCACCCCCTGCCAGATTCAATAGTATCAACGACAGTACGATCTGGTTATCTGTCCAACCGTGGCTGCCCAAAGATACTTGCCAAATCTTAGCATAATCAATGGCCCGGTTTGGTTACGATTTCATTTTGTAACATGAAAAATCCGCCAATTCAATGTTACCCAAATAAACCTTCACTTTTTTACAGCCCCGAAAACGGAGAGCTACTTGCCAAAAGGTGCTCAAGCATTCCCACAAAATCCTGTCCAGCTTACATTTGTGATACCTAACTATTTCGGGCTGTTAAGTGTCTCCTTTGATAGCAGAAGCCAAAAGTTTTGAAGGCCAATCAGTGACCACATGATATTGTGGTCATCTTAAAAAAAGAAAAGCGTATAATCATGACGACGATCCACATTTTTCATTTGTCAATGTCACTGAGGACTAATATCCGTATTTTTTAACTACCCTGGAGAAGCCACAGCATCTTTTGCCTGTTTTAGGTAGTTTTCAGCTTGGCTCTTTTCAAAAAGATGGATAGCCTGAGATAGATATTCTCGGGCCTGGTTGGGGTCCTTCTTCGATTTGTAAAATAGCCCCAAATCCAGATAAGCTAAACCAAGAGGTCCGTTTGAACCAATTTCTTTTGAGACTTCAATGGCTCTTTTAAGATGATGTATTGCCTTCTTAGAAGCGGTAGGCACATTTTTCACTAAGAAACCGATGTTTCTGGCCATGACGGCGAGACTGGGTTTGGGTCCTGTTGCAATGAGGGAATATGTATTCCCCAGGACATACTCGTAATAGACTTCACATACTTTTTTCTGGCCCTCATCAATCATTTGCCGTGCCTTTTCTAATAGCTCCATCCCCTGGTTCATTCGGCCTTGAGCAATCAAGGCAGCGCCTAAGAAGATACAAGCCCAAGGAAGGAATACATGGCAGCCGCCTTTCTCACAAAAATCGACAACTGGTTTCAAAACCTTTTCAACTTGCGCAAAATCCCCTGAGGATAAGGAGTACAAGCCCACGCTGAGTCTTCCGAATTGAATATAGGTCGGATCTTCCGAGGCTTCGATGGATTTTTCACCGCTCCTCAAGGATGCCGGAATATCGCCGAGGTGAAATTGGGCAAAAAAATTTGTGAGGTGCCCGATGACCTTACTCCTGCTGTTGGCATTTCTCTCCCCATAGGCCAGAAGAAGTTCCCCGATCTCTCTTCCTTTCTGCAAATCACCTTCGAGCCAATGGAGATACCCCAACCCGCCTAGGGACTTGAAATAAAGGTACTGATCAGAAGGAAAGAGCCTTGCGATTTCCTGTGCCTTCTCACCATAGGTAGCGGCCTCATCGAAGCGGGCCAAATCAACACAAGCCCACGCGAGCCAGGTGCAGGCATAGCCGACGACTTTCTGATCCCTGCAACTCTCCGCAAGATCAAAGGCTCTTTTGAGGTAATCAAATGCGACGCTTGGTCTTCCCCCCATGAAATGGGCTATGCCCAGCCAAGCATAGAACATGCCGAGTCTTCCATTATCCTCCAAGGATTCCGCCAGTTCCTTGTGTGCAGTCAGTAGATCAATCCATGTATTGATGTCTCCGAGATAGTAGTATACATAACCCCAGTCATTCAACATATCGACAAGCGCAATTTCTTCGTCACTGGATTTTTCGGTTTTGACCCTGAGGATATCATAGGCCTCCTTAAAGTATTGATGGGCCTCTTCCACGGCATACCGGGCCAGGCTCTTTTTGCCCGACTTGACGAGATATTCGACGGCCTTCACATTGGACCGGCTTCGAGAAAAATGAAAGGCCAGCGTCTCCGCAAATAGAGAAAATCCTACCTTTTCCGTCTCGGAGGTTGTCGATGGCCTCACCAAGTAGGCCCATTTCAGCCTTTCTGCCAATTAGATCGGCTCGGATGCCCGAGAGACGGTGCACTGTAACCGGCCTCTCCTTTGGGGACAAAACTTTGTAAACCTGGATGGGTTCTGCCTTACCCTTGACCGTTTTTGGTTCTAAGGCTTCAAAGTTAAAATGCCCCTCAGCCTGGCGGTATGTATCCGGTCCGACCAAGATTTCACCTGATTTGGCCAGGCTACACAGCCGAGATGCGAGATTGATTGTATCTCCGGCCACGCCATGAGTGCCTTTTTCCATGTCCACTTCACCCGTGACTACAAGGCCAGTATTGATGCCAGTATGCATCATAACGGGTTGCCCAATCCTCTTTTCCATTTCAGGGCTTATGGCATCGACCAGCTCATGTATTTCCCTAGCAGCTCTTATCGCTCTAATCGGATCATCCTCATGGGACTTGGGCACTCCGAAAAGCGCCATGACGGCATCGCCAACGAACTTCTCAACAAATCCCTCGTACTTATCTATTATCTTAGAAATCTCACCGAAGATCCGGCTGGTGATTCCTTTAACCTCTTCGGGATCAAGTTTTTCGGACAATGCTGTATATCCAGAGAGGTCGGAAAAAAGAACCGTGACATGTTTACGCTCCCCGTCAGCTTCTGGCACTTGCTTTTCAGCTTCGGCAACTTCCTCTAACCTTTGGCCGCATTGATTACAAAACTTTGCCAAGAGTGGTAATATTTTGCCGCACTGAGGGCATTCGAGCTCTAATCTTTGTCCGCACTCAAGACAAAACTTGGATCTTTCCTCATTTTCAAACTGGCATTTTGGGCATTTCATTTTTGATACCCTCCAGATCTAAAGAAAGGTCGATTTAAGAGACAAAAAGGATGGATCTTTTGCTTTTGATAAAATTGAGTATAAGTGAGAAGGGGCTTTGTGTCAATTCAGGTCCAATTCCTACATATTGTATGTCTTTTTAGCACCCTCAGATGAACGATTACTTGCCAAAGTCTGGTTCATAAGTGTTTAGATTTGGTTGCGACTCCTGTAACCTTGAAAACTTAAGGATTTCAGACTACCCAAATAAACCTTAAATCCAAAGCTACTTATCGTTAGTCTATAGTTTTGAGGTATTGGATTTTGTTTCCATTACAATGACAATACTTGAAAATAACCGGATACCGGGTAGCCGGGAGTCATCGCTGACCCCAACTCGGGTAGTCCATCTCCACCGAACATCCATATAAATTATTCAGATTCTCAGGTTCCTTCCTGTGAGGATTATCTCTACTGCAATTCGGATTACCCCGCGGAACGCGGGATTGATGCTTATGCCCAGGCTTAAGCCAGGGTTGTAGCCTCATGATTTCTTCAAAACATGCCAGATCTAATGGAGTGGTGTGCCCGGATTAGGCCTAAATAATGTCAATTTTCAATAAATTCCATCGCTTCAATGCTCTGTCTTACCCCAGCCTATATTCCTCAAAAGCCTGAACTCCATAATACAGCCTAATGCCACATATGTTGTGGTTACTTTTTCCTTGACTCACAAGGGGAATTTCTCCATAGTCCTTCCCTGAAAAAGCAAGTTCTATCTTTTCACTTTACTCAATTTCACTAAGGGGAAAACCATTATGAGAGGTAAACTGGTAATCATTTTATTGATCGTTTTTTTTTCAAGTTCGCTAGCAGCTCAAGAACTCACAGGAACCCTTCAACAGATCAAAAAATCCGGTCAAATCAGAATCGGCTATCGTGTGTCTGCACCACCCATGTCATTTTTGGACAAAGACGGCAACCCGACTGGTTATTCTATTGATCTCTGTAAATGTATCGTAACTGAAGTCGAAAACAAAATTGGCGCGGACGTAAAGGTTGAATATGTTCGCTGTTTACTACGTACACAGGTTCTGCCTCATGCTTCCTTGAGACGCCCCATTTCTGGAAACTGCCCTTGCCTTGTCCGCGTTGCCCTTCCGCCCGGTAACGGCGGGCTATTTGCTCCACAGCCCCTGTTGCTGCAAGGCCAAGTGTGACGATTATTGTGGTCTTTACTCGGGCCGGGGGGATCAGGCCACTCTGGGTGACACGGACCTGTCTTAGCTGCTGGGAGGTATCAACCCCTTTGGTATAATCAAAGTAATCGTTCGCCAGGTTTACTGAGATTTGGAGAAGCAGAGCCCCTGCCATGGCGGCAAGCGCCGGAAGGAACCGGAAGCCTTTGTCAGCAATAGCCATGGCCGTATCCACGAGGACCGGGGCCACATGCACTGCCATGATCCCGAACATGAATAGATGATAGGATACATCCTTGAGACCAATGCTTTCCATTATCATGCCCAACTGGTCCGGTGTCATGAATGCCTGGGTGGGCTTGAAGGCTTTGGCAGATTCAGATGCAGTGTCGAGCTTTTTCTGTAGATAGTTGGCTCTAAAATACTCTACGTTATCCTTGTACCATTCTTTACACTTCTTTTTGTGCCATTCTCTTTGGCATTGGGCATCCCCGCAGGTCATTTGACGCTCTTTGAGCTTGGCGTTGCGCATAAACCAACGCCGGCATATCCGGCAACCTCCCCCTTTACGTCCCCTTTAATGAGGTAAGTGGAGTAATCAAATGTTTCTTACGCATACTACCTACTTTCTTTATGAAAACCAGCCGGAATGTCCTCATTTCGAGTAAAGATGAAACTGGGAGCATTATTTTTCAGTAGGAAACATGGCTTCATTTTCAGGAGAAAGCATATCTTTCCATTCTCCTGTGTTCAATAGAATACAGATCTTCCCATCCCTCTTCTTCTCGTAGAAAAGGAGATCATCCCGGCCATCACTGTTTAGATCGACGATATGCATAAACGGAGATGTAAAAACTCCGGACTGGGTGAGAGGTTTTGAAAAAAGATCCCCGTCCAGATTCTTTGGATAGATTGCGATCTTTTCATCACGGGCTATCAAAAGATCTCTGCGCCCATCGCCGGTAAAATCACCTCCCAGGGTCGGCCAGGTCCCATGAAAACGGACCCCATGAGTGAGATCAATCTGATAGCTTGTTTTACGGTGGAAATCAGGCTGTGTCGGATATTGGTTATCGCTTCGCAGCAGGTAAATGGATGTGTTCACATCTACTCGCTTGGAGATGAGATTTTTAACGATATTCCAGAAACCGACCCGGATATAAGAGAGAAGCAGGTCTCCCCTGCCGTCTCCGTTTACGTCTTCTATGTTGACCCCCGGTGTAATCCCGTCCACGGTGATTGTTTGGTTGGGCTGGGGCGAGAAGGGATCCTCAGGCTTTTGCTGATTAAGAAAGATGAAAACTATTATTTTTCTTTCCAGGAATTTACCCGTGCTCTTTGTAAGTGTCAGTATCACATCCACAAATTTATCCCCATTCACATCTACCGGCGTCGAGAGGAATGAGAGGCTTGTTTCAGAGTCTTTCCCTGAAGGGCGAACCGGAAATACGACTGTGGCTGATGGTTTAGGGCTGAAATGTCCGTCGGATTGATGCAGGTACACGGTTACCGACTCCTGCTCGGTAAGAAGCAGGTCCGGGAGACTGTCACCATTAAAATCCTCCACAAAAATTCTAGGGAGACGGAATTCGGCGTGTAGAGAAAAATCCCTGAATGCGCCATCATCTACCTGATCGCTAAACAGGAAGGTGCGCGGCCCTAGGGTTACCCTCTCGGTCTTCCGCCAGTCCTCGGAGCCGCCCCGGTCAAAAAACACAAGGGAGTCAAATTGGGGCAGCAGCAGCATTTTTCGGCCATTGCGCTTCCAATCCACAAACAGACGCGCCCGTGGTAGAGACCCGGCTGCCGGGAAAACGGTGATGGTGGGGAAAGAGAGAAGATTATGAGGGGTAGTGGAAAAGTTACCGTCCTCCTCCTGGGGGTAGTAACTGATACCGTGGCCGGTTAGATAGAAAATCTCCTTACCTGGAGACGGAGCAACGTCCCCCACTTCAAACATGGTGGCAGCGTGGTCGACCTCCCATCGTTGACGGGCAGTCGTGGGATACTGTGCTGAGGTGTCGGCACTGAAGATTGAAATCCACCGCTTCTCTTTCGGATAGACGCCCGTTTTATGT